>Ga0209097_10000823_pt1 | contig 28423 bp, 30 predicted proteins | sample AD_UKC052_MetaG_FD_184419 | JGI IMG/M metagenome (GOLD analysis project Ga0209097, IMG submission 184419) | Active sludge microbial communities of municipal wastewater-treating anaerobic digesters from USA - AD_UKC052_MetaG (SPAdes) (version 2) | ecosystem: Engineered > Bioreactor > Anaerobic >... | reverse complement strand
AGGCCATTGCAAAGACAACACCGCAATGAGCGGCCTCATCGCGTACATGGATTGGCTCACCGACCCCGCCAACAATCCGCACCACATCCCGAAACCGGCTGCGGCCTTCCCAGATGTCGGAAGCGGCCAAGGTGTGGCGGCGCGCGGCGGCCAGATTTACGTGCAGAAATGCGCTTTCTGCCACGGCAAAAACGGCGAAGGCCGCTACCAAGACAACACGTACTACCGTCCCGCGCTGTGGGGAAATCAATCGTTTAATTCAAGTGCAGGCATGAACAGCGCGAGCGACCTCGCGCCGTTCATCTACGGCAATATGCCGCTGCACTCCGGCGGCGAAATCAGCACTCAAGAAGCCTTTGATTTAGCGTGTTACATCGACAGCCAGCCGCGCCCCAAAGGCACATTGACGAAGAACGAAGTCAGCGCAACTGGCAAGATCACCTGCGCCCCCTCGACGCCACAGCGGACAAAGATGGCGCGAAGCACAGGCTCGGGCAATTAGCGCGAAACCGTCGAATGGTGGGCGACGACTTAGCGCGCTTGGCGCAACCGAAAGGCGTGGCCAAGGCCGTGCCTACGGTTAGCTCTGGCCATTCATAGCCTTACCGCCCCGCTTTGCATCGCGTTCAGCCTCCGTTAAACTAGGAAAAATCTGGGTCGTCGGGCTTGTCAGACACCGACCAAAGTGAGCACATCACTCGGCGCTGCCGGTCGATAAAAACGAAAAGTTCGGTTACACAAACGCACACACGGGGAGTCACAATGTTTATGTCAATTTTTGGTACGTCTGGCGTGGATGCACGCAAACAGGCGCCTTCGACCGCACCCGCGCGCTCGACGGTAGCGCGGCGCTGCTGGCTGGCCTTCGGAGCGCTGCTCGGCGCAGTCTCACTCGCCTCCGCCCAGCCCGTCCCCGAAATCCTGCACTACAAATTTAACGAAACGGGCACGAGCGTAACCAATAACGCCTCAGCCCCGCCCGCAGGAACGGCGACCGGAACGATCAACGGTGGCATCACGCAAAACGCCACGATGGGCACCACGGCACTAAAAGCAGCCGTCGGTACGGGTGTAAGCTCAACAACAGATTACATCAACACTGGCTGGGCAACGAGCTTGACCGGCTCATGGTCGATCTCGTTCTTCACAAGTGACATCGGCGCGTCCTCGACCCTTTTCTACGTGATGGGCGACACCAGTGCGACGTCCATGCGCATCTTTACTAACGGTGTAGCGGGAGCCGGCAATTGGTGGTTGCGCGGCCCCGTGACCGACGTACCGCTCAACGGCGCCGCAGGCGTGCCCGTGGCGATGGCCACCTTCGTATACGACAGCGTGGCAAACGAAATTCGTGCGTACAAAGACGGCGTTTTGGTTAACACCGTGGCTCAGGCACCCGGCCTATCGGTTTCGGGCACCGGCCCGTTCAAAGTGATCGGTTACAGCGCCAACGTCGGCCTGCCCGCAGGCGGCAAACTCGCCGACGTGCGCATCTACAGCAAGGCTTTGACCCTAACTGAAATCACGGCGATCTACAACGCAGCGTTCTTGTTGCCACAAACACTCACCTTCGGCACAGCACCGACAGTCGTCGTCAACGGCACCGGCAACGTCTCCGCGACAAGCGCCACGCCCAACTCCGGCAACACCATCACGTTCTCGACCACATCAACCGATTGCTCGGTCACCGCAGCAGGCGTCGTCACCGGCATTCACGCGGGCACCAACAACTGCGTGATCACCGCCACACAAGCGGCGAACGCAACCTACGACGTGGGCACCGCCACGCAAACGTTCGACATCGGCAAAGCCAACCAATCGCTGACTTTCCCAACGCAATCTCCCGCAAGCCACGTCTTCGCGTCAGGTGCGACCTTCTCAGTAAATCCTGTGGCGACCAGCGCGAGCCCGAACTCCGGCGTCGCCATTGTCTACTCGTCGCTCACCACGGGCGTATGCACCGTGTCCGGCGCAACGGTCACGATGGTTTCGGTTGGCACCTGCACAATCGCCGCTGATCAAGCGGGCGACGCGGACTACAACGCAGCAACGCAAGTCTCGCAGAACGTTCAACTGCTCGGCAGCGGCACGGTCGGCGGTACGGTGAGCGGCCTCGCAGGAACCGGCCTCGTGCTCTCGCTCAACAGCGGCGCGCAGACATTGAGCGTTTCGGTGAATGGTAGCTACAGCTTCCCAAGCGCGATCACTGCTGGCAACCCCTACGCCGTCACCGTGCAAACGCAGCCGAGCGCACCGGGCCAGACGTGCGTAGTCGCCAACGGCAACGGCACCATGGGCAACAGTGCGGTAACCAACGTCAACGTGACCTGCACGACGAACACCTTCCCGGTAAGCGTCAACCTTGGCATCGGCGTGGCCGCCTCACCCGCGGGCCCACAAAACATCACCCAAGGCTCCACGCTCTCACTCACTCTGACGCCACAAAACGGCTTCAGCATCATCGGTGCGTCGGGTTGTGGCGGCACGCTGGTCGGCAACGTATTCACCACCGGGCCAATCAACGGCGCGTGCACCATCACGGTGGCGACGGTAGCCGACAGCATCCCCGTGCCGACGCTTGGCGCGTGGTTGCAACTCCTGCTCGCGGGTCTGTTGTTTGCGGGTGCGGGTGTTTACTTGACGAAGTCGCGCCGCGCATAACGCGGCTACCGACATAAAGCACGGTGCGCATCACAATGCGCACCGAACGCTCTGGCTTTATTCCGCCTTCATCCCGGTCTGCTTAACAATCTCGCCCCACTTCGCGTGCTCGGCGCGAATTTGTGTGGCGAACGCCTCCATCGTGTCGGCCCCCGTGCTCAAGCCGAGCGCGGTGAAATGCTCTTTCGCGTCATTGCTGATGAGAATCTTGCTGATTTCGTTGTGCAGTCTTGCAACGATAGGACGCGGCGTAGCGGCCGGTAGCGCGAGGCCAGTCCACGCCGTGAACTCGTAGCCCGGTACGCCCGCTTCAACCATTGTCGGCACGTCCGGCATCACCGCGACGCGCGTGCTCCCCGTCACCGCCAACGCGCGAAGGCGACCGGCCTTAATTAAGGGCAACTGCACCGTCGCACCGTCGAACGTCCAGTTCACCTGCCCTGCGATTAAGTCAATCACGGCTTGCCCGCCGCCTTTGTATGGCACATGAATCGCGTCGATCCCTGCTTGTCGCTTGAAAAGCTCGCCCGCCATGTGCGGCGGCGTGCCGATGCCCGACGAACCGAAATTCAAGCGGCCAGGCTTTTCTTTCGCCATGCGTACTAGGTCGCTCACGTCTTTTGCAGGACTATCAGCGGCAACCGCCAACACCATCGGCGTGCCACCGCCGACGCGCGTTAAGGCAACGAAATCCACCAACGGATCGTATCCAGTGCGCGCATAAAGATGCGGGTTCACCGTCATTGTGCCGTGATGGATCAGCGTGAGCGTGTAGCCATCCGGCGCGCTTTTCGCGCCAGCTTCGGTGCCGATATTTCCGCCTGCACCGGCTTTGTTATCAACCACAACGCTCTGCCCTAATGCCGCAGCCAAGCGCGGGGCCAACCAACGCGCGCGAATGTCGGTGACACTGCCCGCGACAGCCGGCACGATGATTCGCAGCGGCTTCGTCGGCCACGGCGCGTCTTGCGCGAGCGACGCGCTTGACGAGAGTGCCGCCGCGCAGGAAAGAAGGCCGAGAGAAATGAGTTTGCGCATGGTGTCGTTCGTTGAGCGTTATGGATGGATCGAACTTTATGCGCCGACAACCAATGGTGCAATACTAGGCCGGTTGCCGAGCGCTTCAACTTTTGGTTGAGACCGTTGGCTTGCACTAGGGAAACACATGGACAAACTTCGCGCACTCGAATACTTCGCGGCCGCCGCCCACGAAAAAAGTTTTTCTGGTGCGGCGCGACGGCTTGAAGTGAGCGTTAACGCCGTCGCCAAACTCGTTGCAACCCTTGAGAAAACATTAGGCGTGCCGCTGTTCGAGCGCAGCTCGCACGGACTCATCCTCACGGCGGCGGGCGAGAACTATTTGAACGCTTGCCTGCCCGCGCTCGCGCAGCTTACCGAGGCCGACGAGCAAACCCGCGCCAGCGTCGCCCGCGCGCCGGGCACAGTGGTCGTGGGCGTGCAACACGTCATCGCCGACGGTCGCCTCACGCGCGCGCTGCCGCGCTTTCATGCGCGCTATCCCGAAATCACGCTCGACATTCGCGAGTTTCAACGCATCACCGAAGAAGAAACCGCAGGCATCGACGTGTTCCTCGTTATGGGTTGGCCGAATCTGCCGCATCTCGTGCAACGGCGCATCGCCGCGAAGCGCTTCATCGTGCTCGCCTCGCCCGACTACTGGGCGCGACACGGCATGCCGACGCGCCCCAAAGATCTTGAGCGCCACAACTGCATGACCATCCGTGCGCTCGGCGGCACCGTGATGGATCTATGGACGTTTCGGCGCGGCGACGAAGAAGAAGCGGTCACCGCGCGCGGCCGCCTACAAGTGAGCAACGCACACCGCGAAATGGCAATCAGCCTCGCATTGGCGGGCGAAGGCGTCTTACGCGTACCTGAATGGACCAACCTGCACGACATGGCCTCCGGCGCGCTCGTGCAAGCGCTGGCCGATTGGGAATCCACCGAAGTGCCGCCGGTCAACCTGCTCTACCGCGCCAGCGTGCGCCGCATCCCCCGCGTTCGCCTGTTCATAGATTTCGTCACCGCGCTCTTCCAAGAACTAGAAACTACCCGCGACCCACAAGTCACCGCAAGCGAACGCCCGAACTGGTTAGCAAGACACTACGGACGCTCGTCTGCGACGCAGACGCGGGGGCGGTGAGGCCACGCGAGGACTATTGGATTTCACTGGAAACAGCTTTTATGCGGTATCGACCGGCAGGCGGTCATTTCAGCCATATTTATTAAGTTATCGACTCTAGCGATTTTATGGCGATAACTACCGCCCAGCTGTCGTTTCGCGTTAAAAGCCAATGAACGAGTAAGCTGGGTTGAAAACCCAGCAAAGCCGCAACCCAATGCGGCCGAAAGCGCGGGCGCGAACCAGCTTACGGATACTTCCTGCGCGAATGAAGCACTCGCAAAATTTCAACCACGTCGCCGCGCACGCGGTAAAACGCGGTGTAGTTTTCGTGCAAAACCAACTCACGCGTTAGCGGCACTACGCCCGCGCGTCCGAGCAACGGAAACTCCGTTAGCTGTTCAAGTTGTTGCAGCGTGTCCGCAAGAAATCGCTGCGCAGCCATCGGCCGCTCATGGGCGATGCTGGCAAGAATTGTTTCAAGGTTGTTGGCCGCGCGCTTGGTCCATTTAATTCGCATATTTCGCGAAAATCGCCTTCATCTCGGCGTCGCTCGCAAACTCGCCGCGATCAGCCTCGGCAAGGCCCGCTTTCACTTCCACAATCTGCCAGCTTTGCTGCTCCAGATATGCGTCAAGCGCCTCGACCGTCAGGAAGCTTTTCGTTCGTCCCGTTGCTTTCGTAAGCTGCGCCAATTTGGCGTGCGTTTCCTCGGGCAGGCGAACGTTCAGAACTTTTTCGAGTGTGGACATGGTGATTCATCTCGCTGTAATACAGAACATTTTATGTGTTACCGCGTGAAAATCAAGCGAACGCGATGAAGCGTCGCGCGCAGACGGCGCGGTCTATGCAAGACGTAAAGAAGCATAGTTTGGCGGTATTGTCGTTGCGATTTGTAGGGTGGGCACCCCGTGCCCACCAAGCACCAGCGGAACAATATACTGGTCGTTGAAACCCCATGGTGCGCAGAGGCTGCCCACCCTACCCGGCTGCCCTACCTAGTCAGCGCGTCTTTAGTTTTTAGCTATTGGATGAGCCATCTCTTTGCACAATCTCAGCAACGAATCCAATAAGGCGCAAGCGGCAGCTGCTGCAATGGGATTTCCTCCGTTGAACCCCGTTTCGTCGTTATTTTCCTTAGCCCAGCTCTTCGGATCTACGAAGAGGCGCTGTGGAATTTACTTGCTCGTCTTTGAAACGGGCTTGGCCTACATCGGCCAAGCCGTGGACGTGGTAAGGCGCTTCGCTCAACACCGACGCAATCACGACGACATCATCGGTTTTTCGTTCAAACCCGCGCTTCAAGCCGAGCTGAACGAGCTTGAGATGGAGCTCATCTTTCGTGCTGAGTCACTCGGACTGATCCTCTCGAATGCAGTACACGTCACGAACATCATCGGCGACACGGATTTCGATCTGGTCGTACCAGTCGACGAACAGGACCATTGGCTGAATGCGCGCCAGGTGTTACCGACAAGAGATTTGACCAGCCCCAAGATAATTCTTCCCGAACCTCAACAAATTCGATACTCGAAACAGTTTTCTCGATTCAACGCGCATCCATTGTCTTCTAGGGCACTCGCCCTCTTGAAGGTTTACTTATCGCAATCCGTGCCAATGCCGCGACGAACGGAGTATTCGTTTTGGTCTGTCAGTTGCATGCCTGCTACCAATGGAGCATGGCCGCGACAGATTTGTGTGTGCGCTGCGGTCATGGAATTGTTTGTTGTTGGATGGGAAAGGCAAGACCCAAAATTACTGTGGTCGTTTGTCAACGTCGCGGAAGACGTGTTGCTCGAACATTGGAGATCTGAAGATGAGTTGATCGCCGCTTTCCCGTTCATTCAAATACTGAAACGGGGATACCGAGACGCGGGACGGCATCAAATCGGCCTTGGCGTTTCTAACGGTGCCTCAATGGAACTTCTCTTGGCGGACGCCGGAATCGCCAAAGCGGCTACTGCACTCACGTTACGTGTCATGCGCAAACGAGCGACGATCTACGGAAAATACCACTGCGTTCAGTTGGCGAATCTCGCCTTGTCGTCAAACGACAATTAGAGAACGTGCGTGCCAGCTCGCGGATAGGTCTAGAGGAAGAAATCAAACCGTCTCCCCTTATGCGACCGCCGAAGGCACTTCAACTTGGAAACAAGTTGCCAACGCATTCGGCGGCACCGCAAGCGTGCCGCCCTACTTGGCTGAAACGATTTTCACGATTCCGTCGCCAAACCGCGCCAACTTGCTTTCACCGATCCCACTAATTCGCGAAAGCGCATCTTTGTCCTTCGGTCGCGACCGCGCGATTTCTCGTAGCACGCTGTCGTGCAGGATCACGAAGGCGGGGACGTTTTCTTCTCTGGCTGTGTCGATTCGCCAGGCCTTTAGCGCGTCGTAGAGCGCTTCGTCTGCGGCGGTGAGTTCGGCCTCGGGTTTTCCGTCTTTGCCTACTTTGCCCTTTGCGCCGCGCTTGGCTTTGGCGGCTTTTGCGCTTGCGGTGACGGCGAGTTGTTTGCGCAGCATCGCGGGCACTTCGCCGCGCAGCACGGGGCGGGCGGCGGGGGTCAAATGCAGCGCGCCGTAGGCGGTGACGTCGATTTCGGCCCAGCCGAGGGTGACGATCTGGCGGAACACGTTGCGCCACGCAGCGTCGTCGTGATCTTTGCCGATGCCGTGTACGGGCGATTCGTCGTGGCCGCGTTGCTGAATTTGTGTGGTGGTTTTGCCTTGCAGCACTTCGATCACGTACGTCGCGCCGTAGCGCTGCCCGGTGCGATAAATCGCGGAGAGCGCCATGCGCACAAGCTCCGTCGCGTCCCACGTTTGCGGCGGGCTTAAACACGTGTCGCAGTTGCCGCAGGCGTAGCCTTCGGGCTGCAATTCGCCGAAGTACGACAGCAGCCGCCCGCGACGGCAGGCGGTGGTTTCGCAGAGGCCCAAGAGCGCATCAAGCTTGGTGCGGCCCGCGCGTTTGAAGTCGTCGTTGGCCTCAGATTGTTCGATGAAACGCCGCTGTTGCACCACGTCGGCGAGGCCGTAAATCATCATCGCTTCAGAGTCGTCGCCGTCGCGTCCGGCGCGGCCGGTTTCTTGGTAGTAACCTTCGACGCTCTTCGGCAAATCGAGGTGCACGACGAAGCGCACATCGGGCTTGTCGATGCCCATGCCGAACGCAATCGTGGCGACCATCACGATGCCCTCTTCGCGCAGAAAACGCGACTGATTTCGGCGGCGAACGTCTTGATCCATGCCCGCGTGATACGGCAGCGCTTTGGTCATCTCGGCGTTGAGCCATTCGGTGGTGGCGTCCACTTTTTTGCGCGACAAACAGTAAACAATGCCCGATTCGCCCGCATGCTCACGCAGGAAGGCGCGCAGTTGCTCGCGCTCGTCCACGCGCTCGGTGATGAGGTAGCGAATGTTCGGTCGGTCAAAACTAGACACAAATTCGCGCGCGTCTTGCATGTGTAGACGCAGGCGAATTTCAGTGCGCGTCAGCGCGTCGGCCGTGGCCGTAAGCGCCACGCGAGGCACGCCGGGGAAGCGCTCGGCGAGCACGGCAAGCGCCAAGTAATCCGAGCGAAAGTCGTGGCCCCATTGCGACACGCAGTGCGCTTCGTCGATTGCGAATAGCGCGAGCTGATTGTTGTCGCGCAGCTCATCAAGCAATTCAAGAAAACGCTCGGTCAACAAGCGTTCCGGTGCAACATACAAAAGTTTGATTTCGCCATCGCGCAAACGGCGCTCGGTCTCGTTGGCTTGTTGCCCGGTTAGCGATGAATTCAGAAAAGATGCCGCGACACCGAGTTCGTGCAGCGCATCAACTTGATCTTGCATCAAGGCAATCAGCGGCGAGATGACGATGCCAACGCCGTTGCGCGTTAACGCCGGAATTTGATAGCACAGCGATTTACCGCCGCCCGTAGGCATAAGCACCAGCGCATCGTTGCCCGCTTCGACATGCGCGATGATGTCGGCCTGTGGGCCGCGAAACGACGGGTAACCGAAAGTGGTGTTGAGAACTTGAAGCGCGGAGAGCGGTTGCGGCACAGAAACTAACCAAACTAAAGATTGGCTTAATTATCGGGGTTATGACGCTGGGCGGCGCGCGGCACACGACACGAGGTGCTAAAAGAAATTTGGCACTCAACATACGCGCCGCTTGCAACGCGAAACGCGCAAAGGAAAACATCATGGCCAAAGGTCAAATTCGTAGCAACAAAGAGAAGAAGAAACCGAAGGGCGACAAAGTGCCAAGTACGGGTGCGACGACCACCAAGAGTGGATTGCCGCCGATTAAATTGCCGGGCGGTAAGGGCTAGTTTTCTCGTTGCGTTATTTATGCGTCAACAAAATTTGCCATACGCAGTTCATGGTTCGACAAGCTCACCACGAACGGTGGTGAGCGCGGCCTTTAGGGCTGAGCTTGACGAAGCCTCACCACGAACGGGAACAGGTCATATTTTGTTAACCGAGTGTCATTGCATGCGACCGAAGACATCTCGGTCGTGTGCTGCGCACGTGTTCTCGTCTCGCGCAACGTGATGTGAACTCGCACACGTAATGTCTGCGATTTCGGCCCCGCCAGCCACGCGTATGTGACGTTTTTGTTACGCTCGCAACGTGCTGTCCCGTTTCCCGCCATTTCTCCTTCCACTCATCCTGATTAACCTGACTGGCCATATGGCGCTGTCGGGCGGTCGTGTTACGGGTTCGCTGTTTATTCTTAAAACAGGCGGCGCGGAATATCTTGTCGGCGTGTTCATGGCGCTGTTTTCGATCATCGGCGCGCTCACTGCGCTTTCCATCGGACGTTGGGTGGATCGCACGGGCGCGGCGCGGGTGATGCGGCTCGGGATGGCGCTGGTGCTCGTTGGCGCGTGGATGCCGGTTGTTTATCTGTCGCTGCCGACGCTCTTGGTGATGGCGCTGACGATTGGTTTTGGTTTCAACGTGTTGTCAGTCGCGGCGCAACACACCGTGGGTCATTTGGTGAGCAACGCGAGCCCGAAAGAGCGGCTGGCGAACTTCGGTTGGTTTGCGTTGGGGCATTCGGCGTCGAGCACGATCGGGCCGTTTATCGCGGGCGTGTTGATTGATCTGGTGAGCTTTCGCGTGGCGTTTGCGGCGTTGGCGTTGGTGGCATGTATCGCTGCGTGGTTAGTGGCGACGCGCACAAAAGGATTGCCCGGTCCGCATGCCGACCCCGAGGCCGAAGCTGCGACCGACGACGAGAACGAGATTCGCGAAGTGCCACAGAAGCCGCGCGCGCTCGACTTGTTCGCTACGCCCGCGATGCGCCGCATTTATTGGGTGAACATGATCATGGCTTCCGCGTGGGACTTATTCATCGTGATGTTGCCGGTGTTGGGGCATCGGTTGGGCTATTCGGCTTCCGTCATCGGCACCGTGTTTTCGTTATTCGCGCTGGGCACGTTCATCGCGCGCGCGACGATGCCGTGGCTTTCGCAGCGCGCGAACGAATGGCAAATTTTGCGCGTGGCAATCTTCGTTGTGTCGCTGGTTTTCATGGCGCTGCCGTGGGCGAGTGTTGCGCCGTTGCTGATGGCGATGGGTTTGCTGTTTGGCTGCTCGGTGGGGATGAGCCAGCCGAACATGCTGTCGCTGCTACATGCAGCCTCCCCGCCGGGACGTGGCGGTGAGGCGGTTGGCTTGCGCTCGGTGCTCAGTAACAGCTGTTCGGTGGCGGTGCCGCTGGCGTTTGGCGCGGCGGTGGTGCCGCTGGGGATTTCGGCGCTGCTCGTGGGTGGCGGCGCGGTGTTCGCGACCGGTCTTTTCCCGGCGCACCGCGGTGTGCAGTCGTTGGCCAATTCCGCGCGCTAATCGCTTCCGCAGCAGCCAAGTTCATGTCCGCGACTGCGTCGCGTTCGGCATTTCTCCAAAAAATGAACCCAGAACCGACCCGTAATGGTGCATGCGGCTACTATTTACAAAGGTAAATGAGCCTTATAACAATAGTTGCGCGACACGACAGCCTGACATCTCCACAACAACAAGCGGGGCATGCGGCGTCTGAACGCACCAGGACCGGGGAAACAATGCAATTCACTTCTTCCAAGATCAAGCCGATCTTGTGCGTCGGCGCATGCGCGTGGACCACAATTTTTCGCGTCTCGCACCTGCCACAGGGTTCGGCAAAACTGCTGCCCGACAAGGCGGTGCAATTGGGCGACGGGCTGAGCGCGTCTGCGGGCTGCGCAATCGTGCAACTCGGAGGCCGTGCAGAATTCTGGACGTGCGTTGGGGATGACGCGAACGCGTGCTACGCCATCGCCTCACTGGTCGAAGCCGGGCTCGATTGCTGCGGCGTGACGTTTGTCGAGGGGGCGCGCGGCGCGTTTCGTTCGGTGATCGTGGAGCCTTCGGGCGAGCGCTTCGTGATTTCGCAGACCGATGACGCGTTGCAAGCGGACATCAGTGCGTTGCCGCTGGAGCGAATCGCGCGCGGCGAGTTTTCTGCGGTAGTGACCGAGTTGACGTGGCCCGAAACTGCCGCCGCGGTGCTTGATGCAGCGCGTGCAGCACGCATTCCGGGGATTTTGGCTGTGGACGGATGCGAACCGAATGCGTTGCCGGACGTTGCCGCGCGTGCGTCGCACGTTCTGTACAGCCAGTCAGGCCTCGCGGCGCACGTTGGCGCTGGGACTGCATCGGCTCAACTTGAGCGCGCGCAGCGTGCATCGCCGAACGCGTTCGTCGGCGTCACGCGCGGAGCCGAAGGCTTCTACTGGCAGGCCAACGGTGAAACTCGACACGCAGAGGCGGTAGACGTCGCGGCGATTGACACACTGGCCGCGGGCGACGTGTTTCGCGGCGCGTTCGCGTTCGCGTTGACCGAAGGCATGGACATCGACGCGGGTGCGCAGTTTGCGTGCATTGCAGCGAGCTTGAAGTGCACCGTATTCGGCGGCCGCGTCGGTGCGCCGGATCGTGACATTATGGCGCGTGCGATGTCGCTCGCCGACGAGCTAGCGCCGGCATAGGCTCCGGGAAGCGCCGCGCTTATGCCGCGGCGATCGGCACGCCGGAGACACGCTGCAATTCGTCGATCGTGAGACCCGCAACCGCCTCGACGAGCAAGAAGCCGTCGGGCGTGATGTCCATGACGGCAAGGTCGGTGTAGACCCTCGTCACACAACGCACGCCGGTGAGCGGATAGCTGCAGGCGGACACAATTTTGCTCGCGCCTTGGTGCGTGAAATGTTCCATCATCACCCACGTTTGTTTCGCGCCGACGGCCAAGTCCATCGCGCCGCCGACGGCCGGAATATCGCCCGCGCGGCCGGTGTGCCAGTTCGCTAAATCGCCGTTGGCAGCCACCTGAAACGCGCCGAGCACGGAGATGTCCAAGTGTCCGCCGCGCATCATCGCAAACGACTCCGCGCTGTCGAAATACGAACCGCCCGCAACGAGCGTGACCGGCGATTTTCCGGCGTTGATCAAATCCAAATCTTCTTGCCCCGGCGTTGGCGCAGGCCCCATGCCGAGGATGCCGTTTTCGCTCTGCAACACAATCTCGCGATGCAGTGGCAGATGATTCGCCACGAGCGTCGGCATGCCGATGCCAAGATTCACATACGCGCCTTCGGGAACGTCCTGCGCGATGCGCGCCGCGAGCTGGTCGCGTGTGAGGCGCTGATAAGTGGGGGACGTGGTCGTGCTCATGTGGCCAATGCTTCCTGCTCGACGAGCACAACGCGTTGCACGAAGATTCCCGGGGTCACGACGTGCTCCGGTTCAATCTCGCCGAGCGTGACGATTTTGTGAACCGACGCGACCGCGACGCTCGCGGCCATCGCCATCACCGGCCCAAAGTTACGCGCGGATTTGCTAAACGTTAGATTGCCCCATCGATCGCCCTGCTCCGCTTTCACCAACGCAAAGTCCGCGCGAATCGGCGTCTCGTAGACGTACATGTGGCCGTCAATCTCGCGCACTTCTTTGCCCTTCGCAAGCTCGGTGCCAAAGCCCACGCGCGTGAAAAATCCGCCGATGCCCGCGCCCGCCGCACGAATGCGCTCGGCGAGGTTACCTTGCGGCACCAATTCAAGTTCCACCTTTCCCGCGCGATAGAGCGCGTCGAAGTGATGCGAATCGGATTGGCGCGGAAACGAGCAGATCACCTTGCGCACTTTGCCCGCAGCGAGCAGCGCGGCGATGCCCGTCTCGCCGTTGCCCGCATTGTTGGCGACGATGGTGAGGTCGCGTGCGCCCTGCGCGATGAGTCCGTCGACGAGCGCCACGGGCATGCCCGCGCCGCCAAAGCCGCCAATCATGATCGTCGCGCCGTCACGCACATCGGCGAGCGCGTCGGCAATCGTTGGAAAAATTTTGTTGATCAAAGTGCGAAGGTGCGCGCGAGGCGCGAATAAAAAAATCGGTGCGAAATACTCTTCGTACAAGCCGCAGGCGACGACGCGGTGTCGCTCACAGGGGAGGCGACGACTTCGTGTCACCCGAACTGTAGGCGACGACTTGGCGTCACCCAAACTGTAGGCGACGACTTGGCGTCGCTGGGTGCCACGGCCAAGCGCGGCCAAGTCCGCGCCTACAAGTCACTCAAACGAAGAGTATTGAATCCACACTATTTTGCACTGCCCGCGCCACCACGCCACTGCGCCAAACTGTCACAATCCACCTATAGCTTTTCCGCTCGAGCGACAGCCAGGCGGTCGTTTCACGCATTTTTTACGGATAGTCGACTTAATCAAAAATTCCACGGCAACGACCGCGTGGCTGTCGCTTGGCGCATAAAGTTGTAAAGCAACCGACGAGGCAATCCGACGCGCCCGCGCGTTGCCGCGCGACGGTTAGCATTGATGCATGACCTCCTCTACCGAAGCAGCAAACTCCCCGTCGAACGACGCCCACGACTCTAACGAAAACACGGCGATCAAAGAGCCACGCCTCTGGCGCGACGACGGTTGGACCGCGAAGGTCGTGAAGAACCAAGACGACGAAGGCTGGGCGGTGGAGATGTACATCGACGGCCAAGCCGAACCCGCGTTGGTCGGACCGTGGACGATGGGACGCGACAAGAAAAATCCAAAGCCACTCGATGTGTCCGCGTTTCACACGCTAATCAAAACCGCCTCGGAAGTCATCACGCGTCACGAGCAAGCGCTGCACGCGTCGCTCAACAAAACCGTGACGGTGGACACTGACGACGCGCGCTGGACCGTCGCGCTAAAAATCGTGCCCGACGAAGACGACCCGCACGGCCTGCTCTCCGCGGAAAACGCCTTTGGCGAACGCGTCGAGGCGGTGCGTGTGCGCGCGGATTTCAAACTCAACGTGTCGTCGGCCAACGCGTGGGTCGCGGATGAGTTTCGTAAGCCGCGGTAGTTGAAAGCGCGGGTTCTTATGCCCCGATGCTGGTACGTATACCGCATTTCATGCCGCGCCCGCCGATTCGTGCGGGGTCCTTCGACGGCGGTTGCACATTTGAGTTGGGGACGTGTTTCTGACGCCTACGAATTCACCGGTCGCAACCAAACGGTTCCGACTAGAAGCGGCCGACAGCGTACATCCAGCTCGCGTCATATCCACAGGGACGGCTCTCGCACAACTACTGAGAGACTAACGGACGTTTCTCGCTTGATTGCGGTCGCGCAATGCCACGTCAAAGATTTGCACCCTATCAAAATTAATAGGAAATGGTCCTTCGCCGCAATCGCGGTGCTGCACCGCTTGCGTTCTAGACCTAGCTTGTGGCCGTCGTCACTCAATGTCGATCAGGCAACGGTTACGATACGGCGTCGAAATCGAACTTCTCATTGGAACCGGCGCGAAGGTTACGAAGCATGTAACCACGAGAAGCGGTTTAGCCTTGCTTCGGTTGTTACAAAAGTATTCGGGCAGGCCCCGCTGGACGAATGTACGAAAGAAAACATGAATCAAAACTCTCTTTCCGCCCACGAACATCCTATTCAAAAGATATTTAGCGACGACTATGTGTTTCGCATCCCTGACTACCAACGTCCTTACTCTTGGACGACGGTGCAGGCATGCGAGCTGTTCGACGATCTTTTCGACGCTTCATCGAGCAGTTCGGCAGAAGTTAGCGACAGACCGAGTTACTTTTTGGGCAGCATCGTTTTGGTCAAACCGGAAGGGCCGGACGCGGGTGTCATCGATGGTCAACAGCGGCTGACGACGCTCACAATACTTTTGTCGGCAATTCGCTCCACAATTCCTGAGCAGGCTACGCGCGACCAATTCACAGGCTATTTGTACGCGAAAGGCAATCTGCTTGCGGGAACTAAAGACCGGTTCCGGTTGACCTTACGGCAGCGTGACGCGGCATTCTTTCGAGACTACGTGCAGCGCGAGGACGGCTTCCCAAAGCTGATTGCGCTTGAAACGCAACTCGTGGACAGCCGTAGGAACATGCGAGACAACGCTCGCTTGTTCAAACAGCGACTAGCCAATCTCGGCAGCGAGCAGCGCATTCAACTCGCACAGTTTATTTTGCAACGCTGTTATCTCGTTGTTGTTGCCACAGTCGACGAAGACTCTGCATACCGAATTTTCTCAGTGCTCAACAGCCGCGGTCTCGATCTGACGGCGACCGACATCCTCAAAGCGAAGATCATCGGCGCTATTGGTGAGGCCGAACGCGACGACTACAACAAGAAGTGGGAGCAAGCCGAAGACGAACTGGGTCGCGAAGACTTCAATGCATTGTTCGGTCACATTCGCACCATCTATCGTAAGACCAAAGCGAAAGAAACCCTGCTCGTTGAACTCGCAAAGAGTGTGCCAGCCCTCAAGGTGCCCGACCAGTTTATCGACCACGTCTTGCTGCCACATTCCGAGGCATATGCTGATGTGAACCGAGCGCAATACGCCGCGAGTAGTCACGCAGAAACTATCAACGAACATCTACGGTGGCTCAATAGGTTAGAGTTCAGCGACTGGATACCGCCGATGCTCGCGTACATTGTGCGCCACCGAAATGCGCCCGAACGCCTTTCGCGGTTTGTCGAAGCCATCGAGAGGCTTGCCTACTTTATGTTGGCGGTACGCATGAACGTTAACGACCGTATTGATCGATTTGGTCGCGTCACAGCAGCAATCGAAGGCAACAGCGAATTCGCTGATATGTCCGCACTCGACCTTACGCCATTCGAGCGCCACAAGTTCTACGCGGCCCTCGACGGCCCTTTGTACGACGAGCTGAGTGTGAAGGCGTGCACAACGCTACTTTTGCGAATTGACAGGTTTTTGGCCGATGGCGTTGCCACATACAGCGCCGAACACGTCACTATTGAACATGTGCTCCCGCAAACACCTGACGCACAAAGTCAATGGGTCAAAGATTTCTCGGACGTGACCGTTCGCCAACAATGGGTCCACCGGCTCGGGAACCTGTTGTTACTTTCGCGGCGAAAGAACTCGAAGGCATCAAACTGGGACTTCGAAAAAAAGAAGCATGCCTATTTCGGCATGAAGGCGAATGTCAGCGACAAGGCAGTAACAACATTTGCATTGACGTCACAAGTGTTGCTCGCTTCAGAATGGACCGCTGAGTCGCTAGCGCAACGCCAGACTCATCTGCTGGCTACGATTGAAAAGCAGTGGCACCTCGAAGGGAGGAGCGCCGATGACGATACTCCGCCTTGAGGAACCTCCAGAGTGACTGATCGCCTTCGGATACTTGTCGATACAAACGTCTTAATCCCTCTTCAGGATTCATTCGTTGTCCTCGAAGACAACCTAAAAAATCTAATTCGGCTAGCTAACACCGGCGGCCACCAGCTGGTTTATCACCCTGCTTCGATCGCAGACATAAATCGAGACAACAACGAGGCGCGACGCAATCGAACGCTTGCTCGCCTGCCCCAGTACGCTGTTCTAGAGCATGTTTCCCGCAGTCCACTAAACACATCAATGACGTCGCCCAACGACGCATGCGACAACGACATTCTTCATGCGCTCAAGTGCGATGCAGCGCACGTGCTTGTCAGCGAAGACAAGAAATTACATGTCGCCGCGAAGCGGCTCGGACTGGCGGATCGCACGTACACGATTCAAATGGCGGAGCATTGGCTTCGCCGACTCGTCGAACCGACAGAAGTACGCATCCCAAATGTGGACGACGTGCCGATGCATTCGCTTACCCAGGAGCTTGACCGAGACTTCTTTAACAGTCTTCGGGAGGGCTACCCAGGCTTCGACGATTGGTTCCGACTGAAAGCGAGGACCGGACGCAAGGCATGGGTAACCCGTGGCGCCGACGGATACGCGGAGGCCATCTGCGTCTACACCGTCCAGGAGCGTGAACCAATCAACGACGCGAAAGACGTGTTGCAGGGAAAGGCTCTCAAGCTCTGCACATTCAAGGTCGGCGAGCGCGTGCGAGGGAGAAAGATCGGCGAACTGTTTCTGAAAGCAGCGTTTCGGTATGCCACCGAAAATTACTGCGAACATGTTTTTCTCACGACCAGCCATGAACAAACTTACTTACAACTTTTGCTTGAAGACTTCGGTTTTGAGGAGCGCGGCACCTACGGTGGAGATCAAGTATTCGTAAAACGCCACCCGATTGAGGCTCCAGCGCTTGAATTGCCACCGCTGGATTTTGTGCGGAAGCTATTTCCTCACTATCGGCACGACGCAAGCGTCCAGAAGTTCATCGTCCCCATACAGCCCAGATATCACAAGACGCTGTTCCCTGAGCTCGAACCTCAAAGCCAGTTATTCGGAACAGGAGCGACTCCAGGAAACGCAATCAAGCAAGCGTACATCTGCAAATCGAACACCAAAAAGCCGAAGGTCGGAGATATCGTCTTGTTCTATCGAACTGACGACGAGAAGGCGATTACGAGCATCGGCGTAATTGAACGTTTTGAATCGCACGATGACCCCAACACGATCATGCGAATCGTGAGCCGCCGAACCGTCTACAGTCAGAAAGAAATTGTTGAGATGACGCAAGAACCTATGAAAGTGATGTTATTCCGACTCATTGGTCATTTCGACCACCCAGTAACATTCACTGCCCTCAGAGAAATGAAAATCGTGAATGGAACGATCCAGTCGATCACACATATTGCCGATGCCGCTTTTTCCAAACTCATCGAACGATCCCGGCGGTAGTGCCATTCTCCTCTCCGTCAAACCGAGATTTGCGGACCTCATCGTCTCGGGAGAAAAGCGCGTCGAGTTCAGGCGTACCGCGCCTTCCATTGCGGTGGGTACCATTGTTGTGTACGCCAGTGCGCCAACCAGCGCGATTGTTGCAATCGTTCCAGTTCGGCAGACGGTCTACGCCAGCGTTAGCAAACTGTGGGCTATCAGTCGCGAGCTTGGCGGTGGGCTGACGCGTGACGAGTTGCGGAACTACTTCAATAACAGAGACAACGGATACGCATTTTTTCTCGGCGAAGTGCATGCGTACGTCAGACCCATTCGGCCCGATCTTATCGTTCACGACTTTCGTGCGCCGCAGTCTTTTCGTTATCTCTCACCCGTCGAGCTAAGACGAGCAATCAATTTAGTCTCGCAAAAAAAGCGAGCATGAGCGTAATTTTCCTCGCTGGCGCTCATTCAGTTGGCAAGACTTTTCTCGGAAAGCCGGCAGCGGAGGCGCTCGGACTCATTCATTGCTCGGCGAGCGGGTTGATACGCGAAGAGAAAGGCCGCGTGACGTGGAACGCGGCCAAACGGGTCGAGGAGATTGACGATAACCAAAAAGCGTTAATACGAGCAATAAAACGGAAACTCGACGACGGTCATCGTCTGCTGATCGACGGACACTTTGTGCTACGTGATGCTTCTGGGGCGATCGCACGAATTGAAGTCGATGTGTTCGATGAGATGAACCTCTCCGGTGTTGTGCTGTTGGAGGAGGAGCCCGCCGTCATAGTGAGTCGGTTAAGGGCGCGCGATGGTCAAGCGGTAAGTATCTCCGAAGTAATAGAAATGGCGAACGCCGAGCGTATCCATGCGCAGCGCGCAACCACTCAGTTGGGTATCGCGCTCGTTAGCATCCGAAAGCCATCTCTGGAAATGCTCACGCAAAGCCTCGCAAGACTTCTTGCTATGCAGAAGGGCACGCAAAGGTAGTTGTTTCGCGGTGGCTCCCGCCTCGTTCAAATCCAGGTTCATCGAAACCTTCCACAAGCTCCAGGGGATTTCGTCGTATCCGCAGATGATTGGTTAGCGCAGGAGCAAATATCCAGAAAAAAGCCCGCCGAAGCGGGCTTTTTCATTGAGTCGAGCTCAACGCATGCGATTAGCGCTTATTGAGCATCGGCAGCATGGCCGTTACTTCTTGCTTGCCGTTTTTCACTTCTACGAGGAAGCTTTCACGGTCGATGCCGCCTTCGTCGTCTAAGCACACATCGAGCACGACGCCTAGGTGGCCTTTGACTTTGCCGCAGGCGTTTTTCATCGCAGCGACAATCGCTTTGCCGTCACAGCACTTGGCTTTTTCTATAGCTGCTCTAAGCATTTACGCCGAGAAGTAGCCTTTGATTCCGTTGTGGTCGGACTTGGCCTTGTACTCTTTTTCACACTTCGCGCAAAAGTATTTGAACGCAAGCGCGTCAGCCGTGAGGCCCACGTGGCCGCGAACGCCGTTAGCCGCCGAGCCCGCGAGATCAATGACCGTTGCCCTAAAAATCGTACCCGACGAAGACCACCCACGAGGCCTGCTCTCCGCCGAAAACGCTTTTGGCGAGCGCGTAGAGGCGGTGCGCGTGCGCGCGGATTTCAAGCTCAACGTGGCGTCGGCCAACGCATGGGTGGCGGATGAGTTTCGCAAGCCGCGGTAATCGAATCGCAATCGGAATCGCATGTAGGCGCGACATCAGTCGCGCTTCTCTTTCGCCTGAATACGCGGTCACTTAGCGCGGCTGATGCCGCGCCTACGACTTCGCACACACACATGGTTACGAGGCAGTCGCAAGCAGGGCTTCACTTGCTAGTCTTGAGCAACGTGATCGTGCGCTTCTGTGATGTGGTGGTGAACCCGTCCGTGAAAGTAGCGTGCAAGTATTGAATTTGTAGCCGCCATCGCCAAAGCGCGCTCCGGACTTGCGAGCGCCACGTCAACCGCCGCTCTATCAGGGTAACTGACAGCAAGGATGAGCGGAAACTCAGGCGCGCCGTCATCACGCTCATTGGAAAAGCAAACTCTTACAGCGAGGACTCTAGGGAAGGACTTCCAATGCGGGAGAACTTCCGCCAAAACGGCAGCGCGAAATGCCTCCGTGTCGCTGGGTTTGACGTGGCCGTCGAAAAGAGCAAATCGAGTGATCATGCGGCGGGGCTTTTTACGTGTGTGATCCGGGTCGGCCGAAAAGCTGCATAGGACGCTGAACGGATTGCGTAACGTATGAAGTGACCGGACGGTCTTGGTGTGTGGCTAAGGGACCAAAATGAGATGGTCGGCCTTCACCCGCATGCTGCGATGGGGTCCGTCGAGGGAATGGTTACGCGTCATTCTCTAGGCTTGATGTCAGTGCGGGTAACCGTTGCGTCCAAATCTCTCGCCAATTGAATTGCAGTTTCCACGTAATCGCGGGCAGTGCTCGGGTCAATCTCAAAGTAATGAGTATGGATGGCCTGATTTCTGATGTTTCTTAGCTTCGATATGGCAACGAAGAAGCTCGGCGAAATGACTTCGTACCTTCGTAGAGCCTCCGCAAAGGTACCCGCAACGTTTAGCGCCTTTGGAATGTCTGCAGGGCAACTTCGCCGCACCGCGTTGACGCCGGATATTTCGACTTTTCGCCAAGCTGCCATGATTGCTGCTCTTGGTTCAATGTCTGCCACCTCGAGCAATCTATCAACCTCGTTTTTCGATTCCGTCGTCGAGTTATCGACTGCTGCTGGCGGGGACGGTATGTCCTGCGCTATCGCCTTCACTTCTTCAACCTGCGCAGCCACTGTGAGTTCCGCGCCCGCAAACTTTAGAGAACGAATGGTTGAAAGTAATTGTAGAAGTGGATGTCGAAATACTAGGATGGCAGTAAGCGCTACACCAGGCCATGCGAGCGCTTTGATGACTTCAACAACTGCGGTGGTTGTGTCCATTGAGCCTTTGTATGAGGACTAACGTGCTTTAACAAACACTTCTAAGTTTAACGATTCCCGATTAGCAAGGTCGCGTTGAAATTTGTCGTCCCCGCGAAGGCGGGGACCCAGACCGAAATAGCGCAGGCGCACTCGCTCATCGAACGGCTTCGATGCGCGCGGTCTGGATTCCCGCCTTCGCGGGAATGACAGTGACTCAGAGGCTAATTTCAGGCAACTCGCTAACCCAGTAACGATTCAATAGCGCGTTTTGCAATTTCCTAGAAATCGCTTAGAGCCCCAAAGAAAAAGCCCGCCGAAGCGGGCTTTTTTCATTGAGGCGAACTCAGATTAGCGCTTGTTGAGCATCGGCAGCATGGCCGTTACTTCTTGCTTACCGTTCTTGACTTCTACGAGGAAGCTTTCGCGGTCGATGTCGCCTTTGTCGTCGAAGCACACGTCAAGCAGGATGCCTGGATGGTCTTTGACTTTGAAGCAAGCATTTTTCATCGCAGCGGCAATCGCTTTGCCGTCGGTGCTCTTGGCTTTTTCAATCGCGGCTTTCAGCATGTAAGCCGAGAAGTAGCCTTTGATGCCGTTGTGATCAGATTTCGCTTTGTACTCTTTCTCGTACTTCCCGCCGAACTCTTTGAACGCAGGCGCGTCAGCCGTGAGGCCAACGTGACCACGAACGCCGTTGGCTGCGGAGCCCGCGAGTTCGATTACCTTCGCGCCCATGAGCGTGGTTTCGCCGACCATTGGCTTGTCGTAGCCTTGCTTACGCAGTTCTTTGAGCAAACGTGCGGACTCTTCTTCGTTCAGGTATGCGAACAACGCGTCTGCACCGGCTTGCTTGATGCGCAGCACCGCGGAGGACATGTCCACTTGGCCCGGATCGGTCGAGATGTCGGCAGCGACTTTGATGCCGCGCGCGCCGAGTTCTTTGATGATCGCGTCGCGACCGCCTTTGCCGAAATCGTTGTTCACGTAAGCGACCGTTACCGTCTTCGCTTTGAGGTCGCCTGCCATGTAGGCGGCCACTTTCGGCATGCCCATTGACTGGTTAAACGATGAACGGAAAATGAACGGGTTGCCCTGCGCGGTCACGTTCGAAGCTTCACCGCCGGTGAAGTTCGGAATCGCGGCCTTTTGGCTTTCGGTTTGGCTCACGAGAATCGAACCAGAGAATACCGGTCCGAAAATCGCCGTGACTTTCTCGTCGATGGCTTTGACCGTCATCGCCTTGGCGATGGCTGGCTGAGACTGAGTGTCCATTTCTAGGACTTCAATCTTTCTGCCCATGATGCCGCCAGCGGCATTGATTTCGGCGATGGCGAGTTTCGCGCCGTTGCGGTATTGCGTACCAGCAGCAGTGCCGCCGCCGGAGAGCTCAACGACCTGCGCCACTTTGATGGCTTGGGCGAATGAAGAAGCTGCAAACAACGCAGCGGCGATTGTGGTGGTGACGCCAATGGATTTGGCGATTTTGGTTTTCATGGTTTTTCCTCCAGTAGAAAACAATGTTTTGCAAATTTGCGGCGATTTTGCCACTTTCACTTCAGAACTACTTCGCATGACCGCCCAAGAACAGGCGATTCAGGTTCGGGTCATCTAACAATTCAGCTGCCGGGCGATCAACGGCCAAGCGTCCCATTTCCAATGCCAAGGCACGATCCGAGTACTTCAACGCGGTGCGCACGTTTTGTTCGACCATCAACACGCTCTTGCCCGTATCAGCGAGTGTGCGCAGCAGTTTCATAACGTCTTGCACAATAATCGGCGCGAGACCAATGGACGGCTCATCAATCAAAAGCACCTCGGGCTTAACCAGCAACGCGCGGCCGACTTCAAGCTGCTTTTGTTCGCCACCCGAGAGCGATGCGGCGCGCGAGTCCACGCGTTGCTTCAAACGCGGAAACATCTCCATCACCTCGGCGATGCGCTCGCGGAGCAGTCGCTTCTCAAGGTGCAAGCCGCCCAGCTCAAGGTTATGCAAAACCGACAGCGAACCAAATAGGTTGCGCCCCTGCGGAACAAACGCGATGCCTTCCGCGAGCAACTGGCGCGGGGTGCGGCCGTTGATCACTTGGCCGTTAAAGCGCACTTGACCCGAGCGCGGCGTGAGCATTCCGAATAACGTTTTAAGCACGGTAGATTTGCCCGCGCCGTTGGGACCAATCAACAACGTGATCTCGCCTTTGCGTGCGTCGAGTGTCATTTCGTTCAAAACGGTCAGGTGCGTATAGCCCGCGACGACTTTGTCGAATTCGATCAGGGTGCCGCTAGATTTTGGGGTGTTAGTTTCCAAGGTAGGCCTCCAGCACTGCACGATTGCCCTGAATTTCCTCTGGCTTACCGACGGCCAGCACTTTTCCTTCGACCATGCACACCACACGGTGGCACAGCTTCATAACGAAATCCATGTTGTGTTCGATGACGACGAAACTACCACCCTGCTTCTTGTTCAACTCAATCAACAGTTCGCGGAGACCATCGACGAGCGAAGGGTTCACACCCGCGCACGGCTCGTCGAGCAACACCAAACGCGGCGCAGGCATGAACGCCATCGCGATGTCGACCAGTTTTTGCTGACCGTACGACAACGAGCCCGCAGGCAAATCGGCGACGTGATTCAAGCGGAACAAATCGAGCATTTCTTGCGCGCGCTCGGCTAACCCGTTGTCGGGCTTGGCAAACATCCGGCCCCAAAACGTGCCGTGGTGCTCCTGAGCCGCAACGATTAAGTTGTCACGCAGTGAGAGCTTGCCAAACACTTGCAAGTTTTGAAACGTGCGGCCAATGCCGAGGCGGGACATTTCGAGCGGCGAATTGCCAGAAATGTCTACGCCCTCAAATTCGACCTTGCCGCTATCGGGCCGGATCTGGCCGAGAATCGAATTGAACAGCGTCGTCTTGCCGCTACCGTTCGGACCGATCACCCCCAGAATTTCGCCGGGCTTCACGTCGAAACTCACCCGGTCGACGGCCTGAATTGCGCCGTAGCTTTTCTTGATGTCATGGACGGAAAGAATGCTCATGCCGCACCCCCAGCTTGTTCGAGTTCTTTTTGCTTCGCCTCGCGTTTTGCGCGTGAAAGCTGCCACGCTTCTTTCATCGACAGCAAACCACCGGGTAGCCAGATCATCATGGCGACCGCTGCAAAGCCGAACACCGCGAGGTACCAGTCTTTCAAGAAGCGGAGATACTCCGGCAAGAGCAACGCGATGGCCGCGCCCAATACCGGGCCGTAGAAACGTCCAGAACCACCGATCACGACCATCATCAAGAACAGCAAAGAGTTGGAAATACCAAACGGCGCAGGCTCGATGAAGTTCACCAACGGTGCGAATAACGCGCCAGCGACGCCAGCGTACGCCGCGCCAATCGCGAAGGACATCAGCGTGTAAGCCGTGATATTCACGCCGGTACTCTCCGCACGAATGGCGTTGTCGCGCAACGCGGCGAACGCGCGCCCCCACGGCGAGCGCAGTAGCAGCGCGAGCAGAACGGCGAAGATGATTGTTATCGCGAGCACGAGGTAGTAGAAGTTGGTGTTGCTTTCCAACGCGATGCCCATGAACTCCGGGCGCTTAATGTTTTGGATACCGAACGTGCCGCCGGTGAGCCACTCTTCATTGCGGAAGAAAAGCACCAACAAAAGGTTGAAACCTAACGTGGCAAATCCGAGGTAATGCAATTGCACACGCAGCGCCGGAAAGCCAATCAACAGGCCCAAGATAAAGCAGATCACGATGGCAGTCGGCGAAGCCAACCAAAACGAAAAACCTGCTTTCATCATGATCGCCACGGTGTACGCGCCGACGCCCATGAACCCGGCGTGACACAGCGATTTCAAGCCCGCGTAACCCACGGTGAGGTTCAGCCCCATCGCAGCAATGACGTACACCAGCCAAAGCGACAACAAATACAACCCGTAGGTTTTGAGCATTGTGGGGGCAAACGCGAGCGCAGCCAGCGCGACGGCCAACGTGACCATGTGTTGCGTAGAGAGAAGCTTGGTCGTTTTCATACTTTCCTCTCTTGTGGCGTGCCGAGCAGACCATCAGGCTTCACAAGAATGACGGCGAGGAAAAGCACCAGCGCCACGCCGTCTTTGTACGCAGGCGAGAGATACGCTCCGGCCAAGTTTTCCAGCACGCCCACGAGCACGCCGCCAAGCAGCGCGCCGCGCGAGTTGTTAAAGCCGCCAATGATGGCCGCGAAGAAGGCTTTCAAGCCAATGTTGTCGCCCATGTCGAACTTCGCGAGATACGTGGGCGTAATCAGAAGCGCGGTCACCGCGACCAAGATTGCATTGATCGCGAACGTGTAAAAAATCATGCGCTTGACGTTAATCCCCAGCGCTTCGGCCGAGAACGTGTTCTGCGCCACGGCCTGCATGGCGCGGCCGGTGATCGTTTTATTCAAGAACGTTTGCAAACCCAGCACCATGAGGCCCGCGAAAACGAGCGCGCCGACGTCGCTGTAGGAGATCGTCACGCCCGCGAGCTTGAATACTTCGTCACTAAAAATGCTCGGAAACGGATGCGGCTCGGCGCTGTACGCCGCTTTGACAAACGACTTAAGGCCAATCGACAACCCAAGTGTGGCGACGACTACCGCAACCACACCGGTGCCACGCATCGGGTCCACAATCCACTTTTTGAATGCGGCACCGAGTACGAGGATCGAGAGCACCACTGCCACGATGAACGACGCCCATAGCGGCAAACCAAACGACATGCCGATCAGCATGGCAAAGGCGGGCAACATGACAAATTCGCCCTGAGCAAAGTTGATGGTGCCCGCCGCTTGCCACAGCAGCGTAAAGCCCAGAGCCGCCATCGCATAGATGGCCCCTGTGGCTACGCCGCTCAGCAAGAGCTGCAAAAAATCAGTCATGGCGGTTGCCTCCCCTTTTTACAGTCACAAGTATTTTGGTTACTGACGAATCATGGTGCGCGGCAGGCTGCGCCGCGTGCTCTGCGAAGCCACCCACATCGCGGCGTCCCGCGCACGCGCGGCCACCGCCTCTCCCGGCATCTGCACGTAGTCGTCGTTGAACACTTCAAAGCTCCAGTCGCCGCGATAGCCCGACTGATCGATCATGCGAATCATGCGCGAAAGCTCTGCGCTGTGTACCCCCTCGCCTGGAAACACACGCAGATGGCGCGCGGTTTCGATGCGCTCTTCCGGCGTGCGCACAGCCTTCCACAAAAAATCCGAGAGCTGCACGAACGCAATCCGCTCGCCCGGAATCGTAGCCAATGCATCGAAGTTGGTGCCGTTGAGTCCGCAGTTCGCCAACAGATGAAACGAATCGATACACACGCCCAGATTGGCTCGATCCGCGCGCTGCACAATTGCCCACGACAGCTCAAAGTCGCTGACATGACGCCCCCAAGAGAGCGCTTCGTAACCGACACGAATGCCCAACGGCGTGGCGAGCATCGCCACTTTGCGTAGGTCTGCGGCGATGTGATCAATGTCGCCGGACGCATGCGCCGACGTCGACGAGCAGATCAGCAAACGCTCCGCGCCGACCGACTCGCAAAGTCGCAGCATCGTCTTCACAGTTTCGATCTTGTAGCGGTGCAGCGGGCCAGACAGGCCCTCGTAGTCGCGCATCACTTGAATGGCGTTCACGCGCAAACCGGACAGACGCACTTCGTTGAGCGCAGCTTCGTAGCCATCGGGATGGCCAACCAAGTCTTTCGCCCACAGTGTGATTTGGCTAAAACCCGCTCCAGCAGCAGCATCAAGCTTGCTTTCTAGCGAGCCCGCGAGGGTTATGGTGTCGAGCGAAAAGTCTGCGAGATTCACAGCACGTGCTCGTTGCTAGCCGCGAGGTGGCTCTTGACGAACTCAAACGACGTGCCACCGAGATAGCTCACCGCACCACGATCACTCGTGTGCACGCTATTGCTCTCAATGAATTTCACACCGCGCGCCGTGAGCGCCGACACAAGCGCGGGAATGTCCGGCGCGCCAAAACCAACGCGCGTGAGCTTTTCTTGCCACGACAAAACGGCAGCCTGCTCCGGCGGCTCAACCAATTGCAGATAGAACTTGCCGCAAGGGCTTTCAAGCAGCGTGCCCTTCGGCAGCACTCCGAAGTATTGCCCTTGCGGTAGCACGGTAAAGCCGAAAAGCTCTTTGTAGAAGTCGGTCCACTCTTTCGTGCGCGATTCTTCAATGGCCTGCACGATGCCGAAAAAATGCATGCCTTCGATCGCCGGGTTGGCTGCGGAAGCGGCGGGCAGTTTCTTGAAATCAACGTCGTAAATCGAGAATTCTTTATAGCGATCCACGAAGTAAATCACGCTGTCGCCCACACCCAACACGCCCGGAATATTGAGTTCCATCGCGCCCACGCGAGGCGCCGGATTGCCGCCTAACGGCCACGCGCCTTTCTCAATGCAGTGCGAATAGGCGGCGGCGGCGTCGTGCACACGAAGCGCAAACGCTTTGAGGCGTGGCGCACCTGCGCCGTCGTCGGAACTGCCGGCAACGGCCGGATCAGCATTCACAATCACATTCATGCCGCCAGCACGGTAGAGCACGATCTCGCGACTGCGATGGCGGGCAACAACGACGAAGCCAAGGCGCTCTAACGCAGCACCGAAGGCCTGCGGCTCGGTGGTTGCGTACTCCACATATTCAATGCCGTCGACTCCGAGAGGATTGGTCATGCGCGCGCCTTAATTCTTCATGTTGGAACGGTTATCAAATGTAGCGCGCTCATAGGCTGAGCGCGTTGTACTTTTGCCGTTCCGTTGAAATCTATTTACAATCTTTTGTGCGATTATCGAACTTCTGTGCGATAATAGAACACATCCAAAACGGTATGTCAAGCAAACGCGCCAGCCCGCATGAACGCAAAACCTCGGCTCCCTGCAGAAACGTATAACGCCCCAGCGGGCGCGCACACGGCGTTCCCCGCCGATGCGCACAAGGCCGACATGATCGACGGTTTGCGCAAAGGGTTGGAGGTGATCTGTGCGTTTGACGACGCCACACCGCGCCTTACCCAAAGCGAGCTCGCCGCACGTTTAGATCTCAGCCGGGCCGCCGCGCGTCGCTACTTGATGACGCTCACGGCGCTTGGTTACATGGCCACCGACGGGAAAGCATTTTGGCTCACGCCGAAGGTCATGCAACTGGGTCACTCCTACGTTTCGTCGTCGCGTCTGCCGCGCACGGTAATGCCGGTGCTGCAAAAACTCACCGATGCCCTAGGCGAAGGCACGAACCTCGCGGTCTTGCAAGACGCAAACGCGGTTTACATCAGCCGCGTGAGCGCCGCGAAATTGTTGTCGACGCTGATTGAACCGGGAACGCGATTACCCGCGCACACCAGCGCTGCGGGGCGCGTGCTGCTCAGCCGCTTGCCTGAGCCGGAACTTGAACGTTGGCTCGCCGAGCATCCGCTCGTCGGCTACACAGCCCAAACCATCACCGACAAAACTGCCCTGCGGCGCGTGCTGGCGAAAGTGCGCGAACAAGGCTACAGCGTGACGGAAGGACAATTTGAATCGGGCCTGCGCGGCATTGCGGTGCCGCTCTTGGACAACA
>Ga0209097_10000805_pt1 | contig 28850 bp, 26 predicted proteins | sample AD_UKC052_MetaG_FD_184419 | JGI IMG/M metagenome (GOLD analysis project Ga0209097, IMG submission 184419) | Active sludge microbial communities of municipal wastewater-treating anaerobic digesters from USA - AD_UKC052_MetaG (SPAdes) (version 2) | ecosystem: Engineered > Bioreactor > Anaerobic >... | reverse complement strand
AAATCCAAATGGTGGGATTGAAAACCATATCGGTTACCGCCACAGTGTATAATTGAGGATCTTCTTCTGCTTTTTTCTTTTCTAGGTCGATAATTACTTCAAAGCCATTGTGTTCTAGAAGTTGTTTCAAGAAATCTTTTCTGCTTTCGTCAACTCCTTTTTCAACAAAAGTAACTCTTGTTTCTCCAATACTTCCAAAGGAATGTTTTCCGTCTAATGATGCCATAACTTATTTATTAAAAATGGTGCTTAATTCGAAAATGTAATCGTATAATGGGCTGTATAATCCTAGAACCAGAATACCCAAAACTGTCAGTATTAGTCCCAAACGCATATAAATTTTGCTTTTGAAAAACGGAATTGGATTATCACTTTTTCTAATGAACATCGCTCTAACTACCAATAAATAATAGTATAGCGAAATGGTTACATTAACAACTGCTAAGAAAACTAATAAATAATAGCCTTTGCTCGCTGCTGCTGCGAATAGAAAGAATTTACCAAAAAATCCTGCTACTGGTGGAATTCCAGCTAAGGAAAACAAGGCTAACATCATTACTAAACTCAAGTTAGGATTGGTTCTGTACAAACCATTATAATCGTCTCTATTTTCTTTACCCGTTTGCAATGCAATAGCTTGTACCACACCGAAAGCGGCTAAATTAGTAAAGACATAAACCAATATAAAATACACTACTGTTGCAGTTCCTAATTGTGTTCCGGTGATTAATCCCAATAATATAAAACCAGCTTGTGCAATGGATGAGAAGGCCAAGAATCGTTTCATGTTTTGTTGGCGCAAAGCGAATAAGTTACCAATAAACATCGTGGCAAGTGCTACTACATAAATGATGTTTTCCCAAATGTGCATCAATGGTTTTAGAACGGTAAACAATAAAATCATCAATATAAATGCCGCAGCTCCTTTTGAAATAACCGATAAATAAGAAGCAACTCCGATAGGTGCTCCTTCATAAACATCAGCGGTCCAAAAGTGGAATGGAACTAACGATATTTTGAATGCCAATCCAGCGAAAAACAGCACAAAACCTAATAATGTTAAGTTTGTTGATGTTAAAACTTCTGTAATATCAGCAAAATAGATTGATCCTGTTGCTGCATATAAAAGAGAGATTCCAAATAAGGAAGCTCCTGAGGCCAATCCTGCCGAAAGGATGAATTTCACGCCCGCTTCACTCGAAATTCTTTTGGAGGTTTCCCAAGCTACCAATGCTGCCACAGGCAATGTTGATAATTCCAATCCGATGTAAAACATTAGAAAATCACCTGCCGAAATCATAAAATACATTCCCAAAAGTGAAGAAAATAACAACATAAAGAATTCGGTTCCTTTATTAAGTGGTACCATTTTTTCTTTGATCCAATCGGCTGATTGAAGTAAAACGATGAGTACACCAACATTTAAGGCATTTTTAAAGAAGTGAATTAGCGTATTCGTGCGAAACATTCCGCCAAATAAACTAGTTTCTTCAATGGCAAAAAAGCCAATAATAGTGTGAATACCAAATAAAAATAAGGCAAAATGTACCAGACTTTCTTTTTTGTTTTTATTGATGAAAATTTCGCCTACAATCAACAATAATAGTATTGTTAAGAGGAAAATTTCTTGTCGCATTGCGATAAAACTGTTCAAATTCATTTTCTTTATTTTATAAATGATTTAATACTCCTTGAATAAATGGTTGAAGACTTTCCATTGTCATATCGCTCAACCAAAGTGGAGCAACACCCATACCAAGCATTGGAATTAATAGTAGCAAAATACCGGTTATTTCGAACCAAGTTGCCTTTGGTAAATGTAAATATTCTTCGTTTTTCACTTCACCCATTAGCATAATTCCAAGCACTCGTAAGATGTAAACTGCTGTAACCACAATTGCCGAAACTGAAATTACGGTTGCCACTCTATAAAACATTTCTTCATGTTGGAATGCACCCACAAAAATGTTCATTTCGGCAACGAAACCACTAAATCCAGGCAATCCCAATGAAGCCAAACCAGCAATGACATAAATCACGGAGATAAAAGGCATTACTTTCAATAGTCCTCCCAATTTGGTGATGTCTCTAGTATGCGTTCTCCCGTAAATCATCCCGATTAAGGCGAAGAATAAGGCGGTCATAAATCCGTGGGAAAGCGATTGTAAAATAGCTCCGTTCCATGCAGTTTTGTTCAACATTAATAAAGCGAACAACACCATTCCCAAGTGACTCACGGAGGAATACGCATTGATGTATTTTAAATCGGTTTGTTTTAAGGCTCCAAAAGCACCATAAATGACTCCAATTGCAGATAAGATGATGAAAAACCAAGACCATTCGATAGCGCCCAATGGCAATAAAAACATCGCAATTCTGAAAACTCCATAACCTCCTAGTTTCATCAAAACTCCTGCGTGTAACATTGATACAGCTGTTGGTGCCGAAGCGTGACCATCAGGGGACCAAGTGTGGAAAGGGAATAAAGCTCCAAGAACAGCAAAGCCAACGAAGGTCAACGGGAAAAATAATTTTTGAGCCTCAAAAGGAATGTGAACTTTGGCAATTTCCAAGATATTGAAGGTTAAAGCACCTCCATCGGCATTGGAATTAAAATAGATTCCTAAAACACCCACCATCAAAACTGCGGAAGCTCCCATTAACATTAAGGTCAATTTCATTGCCGAATATTCTTTTGGCCCTGAGCCCCAAATTCCAATCAATAAATACATTGGGATTACGGCAATTTCGTAGAACACAAACATCGTAAATAAATCGATGGATATAAAGAATCCGTAAACTCCTGTGGCTAAAACCAAGAGGGAAACGAAAAATTCTTTAGGCAAATCATCGGTTCTCCAAGAGATGAAAACACCTGCCAAAACTACTATTGCAGTCAATAATAATAAGGCTACCGAAATTCCGTCAACACCGATGGCGTAATGTACATTAAAATTTTCGAACCAAATATAATCTTGAGTGAAAAGCATAACGCTTTTATCGACAGCTCTTTCTTTGAAATAAGCAAAAAGTAAATTGATAGCCATTCCGAGTTGAATAAAGCTTCCAATCATTGAAATAATTCGAGCCTGTTTTAATCCTTTGGAGAAAACCAAAGCTATAACTGTGAGTACAGGTACAATTACAAAAAGTGATAAAATATCCATATTAATTGTTTAGTTTGTCCATAAATAAATAAAAACCAAGGCTATAATCACAACACCAGAAACAAAACACATAGCATAATCTTGTAATCTTCCAGATTGTAATCCTTTTATTTTTTCGGAAATAATAACCGTTTTGTTTCCGATGCCTTCCATCGTTCCATCCACATATTTCTTGTCGAATTTGGCGATTGGTGCTGAAATCAAATTGAAGACGATTTTCTTGGTAACGAACATATAGATTTCGTCGAAATAGAATTTGTGAAAAGTCCATTTGTAAAACATTCCGAAAGCATTTGAAAATTTATCAGCTAAATCATTTTCTTTTTTATAGAAAATCCAAGCAATGATGATTCCTGTTAATCCAGTTCCAACAGCTACAGCCGCTAATGGTAAATTTAAATGTGCTTCGAAAGCCACTTTGTCAGCCGTAACAAATTCGCTGAAAGGAATAAATCCTGCCACAATACTCATTATAGCTAAAAATAATAATGGGAATGCCATAGACATTGGCGATTCGTGAGGCGTGTGATGGTATTTGGTTTCTTTGCCCCAAAATATTCCAAAATAAAGTCGGAACATATAAAAGGCTGTCAATCCCGCTACAAAAAGGGCAACAAAATATAGCAATTGATTTTTTTCGAAAGCTGCAACTAAGATTTCATCTTTACTCCAAAATCCTGCAAATGGTGGAACTCCGGCTATGGCCAATGCAGCAATCAAGAACGTAATATTGGTAATTGGCATATACTTGCGCAAACCGCCCATATCTTTCAAATAATTACTGTGAACAGCGTGAATTACAGAACCTGCGCCCAAGAATAACAAGGCTTTGAACATAGCGTGAGTAAACAAATGAAACATTGACGCCATATAACCAACGCCTTCGTGACCTTTATAACTGGAAACTCCCAAGGCCAACATCATATAACCAATTTGTGACATTGTCGAAAAGGCCAAAACTCGCTTGATATCAGTTTGTGTGAGGGCAATTACTGCCGCAAATAAGGAAGAAAACCCACCCACATAAGCTACAATATTCAAAGCGTATCCACCTTCGACAAAAAAGTACATCGGGAATAATCGTGCTACAAGATAAACTCCAGCCACAACCATTGTTGCTGCGTGAATCAAGGCCGAAACCGGTGTTGGTCCTTCCATTGCATCGGGTAACCAAATGTGTAATGGGAACATTGCTGATTTTCCAGCTCCACCCATAAAGATAAGAATCAATCCCCAAGTGATTACAGATAATCCCATAAAGGATGAAGAAGCCCAATTTAAAAGTAAACCTTCGCCTTCTGCATTGACTGCGTTTAATGTTTCAAAATCGAATGTGCCGGCATAATAACCGACTATTAAAATTCCTATTAAGAAACCAAAATCCGCAAAACGAGTAACGATAAACGCTTTTTTTGCTGCAGCTACTGCCGAAGTTTTGGTATAATAATAACCAATTAATAAATAGGAAGAAACACCCACTAATTCCCAGAAAATATAGATTTGGAAAAGGTTGGTTGCCAAAACTAATCCAAGCATTGAAAAGGAAAATAGCGATAAAAACGCAAAGAATTTAGTGTAACCTTGGTCACCGTGCATATAGCCTCGGCTGTAAATGTGTACCATCAAAGAAATGGTGGTTACGACAACAAGCATCATGATAGATATTGGATCAACCAAAATACCCATATCGATATGCAAAGTATCGGTGAAGTTCATCCAAACTGTTTTTTCAACAAATGTTTGGTAAACGCCATCTACTTTTCCACTAACGAAAAAATATTGGTAGGCTGCATAATAAGAAAGTGCTGCAGATGTGGCCATTCCAGCTACACCAATATAGCCTGAAACTGACGGTTGGATTTTCTGGTAACCAATTCCCAAAAGCAAGAAAACAGCTAGAGGAATTAACGGAATAAATACTATATAAGAGATGTCCATATTTTGAGAATATTAATACTTCATAATTTCAGTGTCCTTCACTTCGACAGAACTGATTTGTCTGTAAAGATTGATGATTATCGCAACGGCAAGCGCAGTTTCGGCAGCAGCCACAGCAATAATAAAAATCGAAAAGAAAACGCCCTGCAACACATCAGGATATAAATATTTGTTGATGACAACAAAGTTTATCGCCGAAGCGTTCAATATTAATTCGAGAGAAATTAAAATCGAAATCAAGTTTTTTCTGGTAATAAACCCATAAATACCTATAAAAAATAAAATAGAGGTTAGGGTAAAAATTTCGTAGATGCTAATTCCAGCTATCATAATGTGTCGTCGTTTTTAGTTAGTTTTTCTCCTTTTCCAATGATGATGGCTCCAATCATAGCGGCCAATAACAGAATACTGATGACTTCAAAAGGTAAAATAAATCCGCCTGCATCATAGCTTAAAAGTCCTCGACCAATATCTTCAACAGTAGTAGTTTTCGAATTTTCGATCACTTTGAAATCATTCGTATAAATCGTAAATAAGAAAACACCAAGTCCAATCAAACAAGACAATCCAGTAAGTATTTTTTTGGATAATGGTGCTAGTTCCAATTGCATTTCGATATGGTGAACCAGTAAAACCGAGAAAATAACCAAGACGATGATACCTCCTGCATAAACGGTAAGTTGAACAGCAGCCAAGAAATTGTAATCAATTAAAAAATAAATTCCCGCAACTCCTATTAGTGTAAACAATAAATAGATAACAGATCGAAGCATTTTGCGACTGCTTACTGAGGCAATTGCGGATACAATCATTATCAAGGCTAAAATGTAAAATATAACTTTTTCCATAAGATTAATCTTCTAGTCCAGGAACTACTTTCGATCCCGGTTTGTTTAAAACTCTAGTGAGGTACGTTCTATCGTAAACGGAATTTTCAAAATTCTGAGCCCATTTGATAGCATCTGTAGGGCAGGCTTCGATGCATAAACTACACATTGTGCACATTCCTAAATGATAAATGTGTTTGTCTATCATTTTTTTCTTTTTGCCTGTTTCAGGGTCAATTTGTCGGTCCCAAATAATTTCGATACTTCCGTTCGGGCAAGCCAATTCACATTTTTGGCAACCTGTGCAACGGTGTTCGTTTTTCTCATCGTGTGGCATCACTACCTCACCACGAAAACGTTCAAACATTTGTAAAGTAGCTCTGTTGTCAGGATATTGTTGGGTTATAGCCCCTTTTCTGGAATGTAAAAAATACTTTCCGGTGACACTCATTCCTGTGAGAAGTGTTTTTACACCATTATATATATCTGAAAAATAACTCATAATTTCTAAAATTGAATTGTTAATCCAAGCAATACCATCAACGCCATTATAATCAAGTTCATTAAGTTTAGCGGAAGCAAATATTTCCATTCTAGCACCAGAAGTTGGTCAATTCTTAGTCTTGGAAACGTCCATCGGAACCACATCATTAGAAAAATAATTGCTAAAGTTTTTATTAAAAACCAAAATATGCCAAGCAAAGGAATGCTTTCAGTGATTCCAAAAGGAGATAAATACGCTCCGAAGAATACAGTTGTAGCGATTGAGGCGATGATAAACATATTGATAAATTCCGCCAAGAAGAAATAGGCAAACTTCATTCCCGAGTATTCGGTGTGAAAACCTGCACCTAATTCGGATTCGGCTTCTACTAAATCGAAAGGAGCTCTATTGGTTTCAGCAGTTCCAGCAATCATATAAATGCAAAAAGCAATGACAGCAGGAAAATGTCCTTGAACGATGAGCCAACCGTGTTTTTGCACTTCGACAATTTCCGAAAGTTGCAAAGAACCTGTCATTAAAACCATTGTCAACAACGATAATCCAACCGATAATTCGTAGCTGATGGTTTGAACACCGCTTCGCATCGCGCCAATTAAGGCAAATTTGTTGTTACTACTCCAACCTGCTAATAAAATTCCAATCACACCAATAGAAGAAATGGCTATTAAAAAGAAAATACCAATATTGATGTCAAAGGCTTGAAATTCTTTTGTGAAAGGGAAGAGCGACATTGCCATCAAAGCTGTTACAATAACAAAATACGGGGCTAAATTGTATAAAAATTTATCTGCTTTAATGGTTCCGGTCAACTCTTTCGAAACCAGTTTTAAAGCATCGGCCATAGTTTGTAATAATCCTTGATAACCTACTCTGTTTGGACCAAGGCGCAATTGAAACCAAGCGGCAACTCTTCTTTCAAGCAAAACCAAGTATAAACCGGCAACTGCAAAAATAGCGAGGTAAATTACGGCTATCAATGCCATTTCTACAAGGCTCGCTGTAGCTTCTGGCATCAGGCTAAAAAGCCATTCGTGAATATTTTTTGTAATGTTCATAAGGTTAATAAATATATTTATGGTATTTTTTCATTTTCATTTTTTACTTGAATTATTGTTTTTTATATATTTTTTAAAATTGTTGTCTTTTGCAATTATTCAATAACTTAGTAAAATTTTTCATAATCTTTAAATTTTGGTTTATGGTTTTGTAAAATATAAAAACATTGCATCTGGAGAATTAAAATGTATTGTCAAAGTATCGTTATAGATACCATCTACAACAAGATGGCATGGAGATCCTTCTTTATCATAAAATTCCATAATATAAGTTTCTCCAGCATAATTATCTTGTCCTTTTATCCAACTAATTTTTGTATCAGCTTCTAGAGGCTCCCGATAAGTCTTTATTCTATTTTCACTGTTTTTAAAATCAAACTCCCAATAGTCATCATTGCCCCAATCGTGAATTAGATTAGCAATAAACCCTCCTTTACCATAATGTAGTTGCCACTTCCCCTGTATGCTAGCCTTTATAACTGGTAGAGGTTTGTTAAATAAATCTCCCGTAGTAGATGAAGGGGCATCATCTTTAGAACAGCTTATAACAAAAATGAATAACAGAGCTACTGCCAATAAAATTATTTTTTTTAAATTTCTCATATTTGATAAATTATAAATTTAATGTTAATGTTTTTTAATTTTAAAAAAAGATATTATCATCATTAAAATTATTGCTTCAATTTTCTGTTAAATATTTTTTATACTATTAATTTTATCGGTCGATATCAGGGATTACAAGGTCTAATGTTGCCATAGTTGCTACTAAATCTCCAATTTTTCCACCTACAGCAATGTGATTTAATAAGGATAAATTAGAGAATCCTGGCGAACGGAATTTCATTCGGTACGGATTTTTTGTTCCTGTACTAACGATGTAAACCCCTAATTCTCCTCTTGCAGTTTCTACTTTTTGGTAAAATTCGCCTTCAGGTAATTTGATTACAGCATTGGTTTTAGCAAAAAAATCGCCTTCAGGAATATTGTCAATTAATTGTTCTATTATCGACAAGGATTCCCACATTTCTAAAACTCTAACTTGGTAACGGGCATAAGTATCGCCTTCGGTTTTCAATACTTCGTTGAATTTTACTTTGTCATAAGCACTGTAGGAATGGTGTTTTCTCACATCGCAAGAATAGCCAGAAGCACGACCCACAGGACCAGAAGCTCCAAACGAAATTGCATCTTCTTTGGTTAAAATTCCAATGCCTTCCATCCTTTTTCTGAAAATTACATTATTGGATAAAAGCAAATCGTATTCAGGAAGTTTGGTTTTGAAATGCGCAATGAATTCTTTTGTTCTTTTTACAAAATTCGGATGAATATCAAACATCAATCCTCCAGGAATGTTGTAGTTCATCGTCAAACGTGCGCCACAAGTTTCTTCGAAAATATCGTTAATCATTTCACGGTCTCTAAAACCATAAAAATAAGTGGTCAAAGCACCAACGTCCATTCCCATAACGCCCCACCACAAAGTGTGAGATGCGATTCGGGTCAATTCGGCAATAATGGTTCTAATGACTTTTACACGTTCTGGAATTTCCAATTGAAGGGCATTTTCAACAGTAAGACAAACGGCTTCGTTGTTGATGTGCGAAGAAAGATAATCCATTCTGTCTGTCAAATGAACGATTTGTTGATAGCTGTCGCGTTCGCACATTTTTTCGATAGAACGGTGGATATAGCCTAAATCAGGTTCTACTCTTTTGATTATTTCACCGTCAATAGTCAATAAAAGTCGCAAAACTCCGTGAGTTGCAGGGTGTTGCGGCCCCATATTAATTTGATATTCTTCGGTTTTAAAATTGTTGGTTATAGTTGTATCCATTTTTGTTTATTTGATAACCATATTAATTTCATCTACATAATCTTTTCTCAACGGAAATCCATCCCATTCTTCGGTCAAAAAGAGTCTTTTCAAGTTAGGATGATTGTTGAATTGTATTCCAAAGAAGTCAAAGACTTCTCTTTCGTGGAATTCGGCAGTGTACCAAATGTTGCAAACCGTATCGAATGTTGGGTTTTCTCGGTCTTCGGTTTTTACTTTTACCACTATTTGATGTCTGTGAGTAGTCGATTCTAGATGATAAACAACACCTAATTCCTTGCCCCAATCCACGCCACTTAAGCAATACAAATAATCGAAATTCGTATCTGGATTGCTTTTTAATTGCGTCATTAATTGGTGAAGTTGTTCGGGTTGAACGGTGATATTTAAAAACTGGGATTTTTCTTCGGTGAATTCCAACTCGGGAATCCAACTGCTTATTAAATTTTGTAAGGCTTCGTTTGTCATAATTTTGGTATTATAGTCCTTCGTCAAACCCGTCGATAGGGAAAACTTTATTTTTCATGCTTTCTGTTTTGATTTTCGCTTGAAGCATCAACATTCCTTCAAGCAAAGCTTCTGGACGAGGCGGACAACCCGGAACGTAAACATCAACAGGAATTACGTGATCGGCTCCTTTTACGACAGAATAGGAATTGTAAAAAAATGGACCACCAGAAATGGCACAAGCTCCCATTGCGATTACGTATTTTGGTTCCGCCATTTGATCGTACAAACGACGTAAAACGGGTGCCATTTTGTTGACAATAGTGCCTGCAATAATAATTAAATCGGCTTGTCTTGGCGAAGGTCTTGCTACCTCAAAACCAAATCTTGAATAATCGTGGCGAGCCGCTCCGGTTTGCATCATTTCGATGGCGCAACAGCTTGTTCCAAAATAAAGGGACCAAAGCGAGTTCGCCCGTCCCCAATTGATAATATCGTCTAATGAAGTGACCAAAATATTGGCTCCATTACCTCCAGGAATTACTTTTCCTGGGAAATCTGCTGGTATTTCGGATGTGTTATTTACTCCCATTTTAATGCTCCTTTTTTCCAAGCGTAGGCTAAACCTAAACCTAATATTACTAAAAAGATGATGATTTCGACAAAAGCGACCATTCCAATTTCTTTGAAAACGACTGCCCAAGGAATTAAAAAGGCTACCTCGACATCAAAAACTAAGAATAAAATAGCGTACAAATAGTAGCCCACTTTAAACTGAACCCAAGTAGGTCCAATGGTGGTCATTCCGCTTTCATACGGCTCCCGTTTTTGGCTATTGTCTGATTTTGGTGAAATTAAATTAGAGAGGAAATTGGCACCGGCGACCAAAACTATTCCGGCTAATAAGAAAACTATAATTGCTTCTGAACCCATATATATTGTATTTATTTATTGTAATACTTCGCAAATCTACGGTATTAAATCTACTATTCCCATAGGGTAATCGATTTTGTAGGTAAATTTGTTTTTATTTTACTTCATAAGTCTCTCCCGAAAAGAATAAATCGTCGGTTTTTGTAAAACTCGAATTGGCTTTTACTTGGGCTGTCAATTCATCTTCTCTTTCCTCTAAAGTAACATCATCAAAACTTCTAATCACTCCAGTTGCCAATGGATATTCCATTCGAACCAACATATAATGTAGTGTAGGGTCTTGTTCTTTGGCATTATGTACCAATAAATCTTCCTGTGTAATTCCGTTTTCGCCAATAGTTACAACTTCTAATTTTAGTCCATTTAGAACTAAACCTTTATCACGATTTTTACCAAAAATCATTGGTTTTCCGTGTTCAAGATAGATTTGTTTGTCTTCTTTTACATCTTTATCAGTAAGGTGATTGAAGCAACCATCATTAAAAATCACACAATTTTGTAATATTTCAATCAAAGAAGTACCTTTAAATTGTTGTGCCTCTATGAAAATTTGCCCCATTTCTTTTGGGCTTCCACCTCCAATTCTAGCAAAAAATCGAGCTTGAGCTCCTAATGCTAATTCGCCGGGAGAAAAAGGAGGTTGGGTATTTCCGTAAGGGGAAGATTTTGTTTTTTGTCCAATTAAGGATGTTGGAGAAAATTGCCCTTTGGTCAAACCGTAAATTTCGTTATTGAAAAGTAGAATATTCAAATCGATATTTCTGCGTAAAACGTGGATAAAATGGTTTCCACCAATCGCCATTGCATCACCATCACCTGTTGCAATCCAAACACTTAAATTAGGATTCGCCAATTTTATTCCTGAGGCAATTCCTGGAGCTCTACCGTGAATACTATGGATTCCATAGGTATTCAAATAATAAGGAAAACGGGATGAACATCCGATTCCAGATACAAAAACAACGTCTTCTCTGGCTACACCCATTTCAGGAAGTATTTTTTGCATCGTACGCAAAATTACATAGTCATCGCAGCCAGGGCACCATCTTACTTCTTGATCACTGGTAAAATCTTTAGCAGTATATTTTTTTTCTACAGTTGTTTCCATAATTAAACTAGTGATTTAAATTGCTGAATAAGGTCTTCGTTGGCAAAAGGCAATCCTTGAACTTTATTGAATTGTAAAAACTCGAATTGACTGAATTTGATTTTGAGTAGGCTGGCAAATTGACCGCTGTTTAATTCGCATACCAGAATTTTTTTGAATCTGGATAAAACTTCCTCGGTATTTTTTGGCATTGGATTAATGTAATTGAAATGTGCATAACCAATGTTTTTATGTCCTTGTTCATTCATTTGTTTCACCGCCGAATGCAGAGAACCATAAGTTCCGCCCCAACCAATGATTAACAAATCCCCTTCTTGAGCAAATTCTGTTTCTAAGTCTGGAATATTAAATTTTACTCTTTCAATTTTCTCAGCTCTAATGGCAGTCATTTTCTCGTGATTCATAGGTTCGTACGAAATATTTCCAGTAACCGCATCTTTTTCTAATCCGCCAATTCGATGTTCTAATCCCGGAGTACCTGGAATAGCCCAATTTCGAGCTAAAGTATTTTCGTCTCTGTCATAAGGATGCCAGTTTTCTTTGACTTCGGTAATCTTGTTGTTTTTTATTGGAGGCATTTCGGCAACGGTTTTGATTTTCCAAGGAGCAGATCCGTTTGCGATATATCCGTCAGTCAATAAAATAACGGGAGTCATATGTTCTAAAGCGATTCGAGCCGCTTCGTAAGCAAAGTTAAAACAGTTGGCTGGTGTGCTGGCAGCAATTACTATCACTGGGCTTTCACCATTTCGACCGTACATGGCTTGCAACAAATCCGATTGTTCCGTTTTTGTTGGTAAACCAGTTGAAGGGCCACCACGTTGTACATCTACAACAACCAATGGTAATTCAGTCATTATAGCTAGACCTATAGCTTCACCTTTCAGTGCTAATCCTGGTCCTGATGTAGTGGTAATGGCTAAATCACCAGCAAATGCAGCTCCAATTGCTGAAGTCACACCTGCAATTTCATCTTCGGCCTGAAAAGCTTTCACACCAAAATGTTTGTGTTTTGCTAACTCGTGTAAAATGTCGGTGGCAGGAGTTATGGGATAAGATCCTAAGAATAATTCCAAACCTGATTTTTCGGCTGCGGCCAAAAATCCCCAAGCAGTTGCCGTGTTACCCATAATAATTCTATAGGTTCCAGCAGGCATTTTTGCTGGAGAAATGGTATAGGAGTTTGGAATAAGTTCTAAAGTTTCGGCAAAATAATAACCTGCCATCAATACTTTAGTATTCGCTTCGATTAGAGAAGGTTTGGCTTTGAATTTTTTATTAAAAAAATCAATAGTATAATCGGTTGAACGGTTGTACATCCAATAAATCATCCCTAAGGAAAACATATTTTTACTTCGCGAAATCGTTTTCGTATCGAGACCAGCAACATCCTTCAAAGCCGTTTTTGTTAATGAGGTCATATCTACTTCAATAACTTTATAATTTTCAAGACTACCGTCTTCTAAGGGATTTGTGGTGTATTCTGCTTTTTCTAAATTCTTTTTGTTAAAAGATTCGGTGTCAACTATTAAAGTATGTCCTGGCTTCAAAGCATATAAATTGGTTTTCAAAGCTGCTGGATTCATAGCCACCAATAAATCGACGCTGTCACCAGGTGTACTAACTTCGACGCTACCTATATGTACTTGAAATCCTGAAACTCCATACAAACTCCCTTGAGGAGCTCTAATCTCGGAAGGATAGTTGGGAAAAGTGGCAATATCGTTTCCAAACATTGCTGATGTATCAGTAAACTGAGTTCCTGTCAACTGCATTCCATCACCTGAATCTCCGACAAATCGGATAACAACTGCTTCCAGTTTTTCAGGTTGAGGTTTTATTTTTGTTTCAATCATAACTAAAATTTTTTTTCATTATTAATAGAATAACACAATAAATGATGAGCCAAATTTAATTTCACTTTTTATAAAAAAATATGACGATTATCATATAAAAGTAATAAAAAGACATTTAATTTTACAGGGAATTAAAAAATATATCTATTATGGCAATAATTATTACGGACGAGTGTATCAACTGCGATGCATGTATTTCAGAATGTCCAAACAACGCAATTTATGAACCAGATACTAATTGGTCTTATGCAGATGGATCTGCTTTGAAGGGAATGGTAAAAAATCTTATTGGAGTGGAAATTGATGCAAATGAAGAGCACGAACCAATTTCTGATGAGTTTTTCTACATTGTAGCTGATAAATGTACAGAGTGTAAAGGTTTTCACGATACTCCACAATGTGCTTCAGTTTGCCCTGTAGATTGTTGTATATCTGATGAAAATCATGTAGAAACAGAAGCTCAATTATTAGCTAAGAAAGCCTGGTTACATAATGAGTAAATCAAAGGAGCAAAAAAAGCTAAACTACCCAAAGGTACTTTAGCTTTTTTTTGCTTTTATAAACAAAATGCTGTCAAGTAATTTGTAGATAGAATAGTTCGTTACAAATTCAAGATAGTTAAAAAAACTTTATGATAATGAAGAATAAAACATTTAAAAAAGTAATTTGTGACGGTAATGAGGCAGTGGCTCTCATTGCTCACAAGACCAATGAAGTCTGTGCTATTTATCCAATTACTCCATCGTCTCCGATGGGTGAGCACGCAGAACTTTACAGTTCAAAGGGTAAAAAAAATATTTGGAATAATATTCCAAGAATTGTCGAAATGCAAAGTGAAGCAGGTGCTGCAGGTACTGTTCACGGCTCTTTACAAGCAGGTGCTTTAACTACAACGTTTACGGCCTCGCAAGGGTTGTTGTTGATGATACCTAATATGTATAAAATTGCTGGTGAATTATTGCCTTGCGTCATCCACGTTGCAGCCAGAACAGTAGCTACACACGCACTGTCTATCTTTGGAGACCACTCTGACGTAATGGCTTGCAGACAAACAGGATTTTCTATGTTGTTTGGCGGTTCTGTGCAAGAAGCACACGATTTTGCTTTAATCTCACAAGTAGCGACACTGAAAACTAGAGTTCCTTTTATGAACATCTTTGATGGGTTTAGAACCTCTCACGAAATTTCAAAAATCGACAGTATTCCAGACGAAATCATCAAAGCGATGATGCCAGAAGATAAAGTGATGGAACACCGACAACGTTCATTAGATCCTGACCGTCCCGTTTTAAGAGGTACAACCCAAAACCCTGATGTATTCTTCCAAGCCAGAGAAGCTGCAAACGGATTCTTTGATGCTGTTCCAGCTGCTGTTCAAGATGTAATGAATGAGTTTTACGAACACACAGGTCGTAAATACAATTTATTCGATTATATAGGACATCCAGAAGCCGAGAGAGTAATTATTATTATGGGTTCTGCTGAAGGTCCTGTAAAAGAAGCTCTTGAAGTAATGCTAGAAGAAGGAGAAAAAGTAGGGGTAATTTTAGTGCGTTTGTTCAAACCTTTCGCTATCGACGCTTTTGTGGACGCTTTGCCAAAAACAGTTCAAAAAATTGCTGTAATGGACAGAACCAAAGAGCCAGGAAGTATTGGAGATCCGCTTTATTTAGACATTGTAACTGCTCTTGTTGAAAGCGGAAAAGAAATGCCAATCGTGGTTGGAGGTCGTTACGGATTGTCATCCAAAGAATTTACACCAGCTATGGTAAAAGGTATTTATGATGAATTATTGAATAAAAAACCTAAAAACCACTTTACAATCGGTATCAATGATGATGTGACTTTTAGAAGTTTATATTATGATCCGAAATTTGATATTAAAGGAAAAGCCATTAGCTGTATGTTCTATGGTTTAGGTTCTGATGGAACTGTTGGAGCCAACAAAAACTCCATCAAAATCATTGGTGAAACTACAGATAATTACGTTCAAGGCTATTTTGTATATGACTCTAAAAAAGCTGGTGCTCAAACTATTTCGCACTTGCGTTTTGGTCCAGACCCAATCAATTCAAACTATTTAGTAGATAAAGCCGATTTTATTGCTAGTCATAAATTCAATTTTATTGAAAAATTCAATATGATTGCCGATTTGAAACACGGTGGAACTTTCTTGTTGAATTCTCCTTATTCTAAAGAAGAAATTTGGGGTAGATTGCCAATCCAAATTCAACAAGGAATCATTGACAAAGAAATCAAATTCTATGTTATCGACGCTACTAAAGTGGCATTTGAAGCCAGTTTAGGAAAAAGAGCCAATACCATTTTGCAAACTTGTTTCTTCGCTATTTCAGGAATTTTGCCAAAAGAAGAAGCGATTGAAAAAATTAAAAATGCCATCGTTAAATCGTATTCTCACAAAGGAGATAAAGTGGTTAAGATGAACTTTAACGCTGTGGACAAAGCTTTAGAAAACTTACATCAAGTTGACTATCCTAAAGTTGCCACAAGCGAAAGACATTTAGCGTCTGCAATGAAAAATGCGCCTGATGGTTTTGTTACTGAAGTTTTAGAGAAAATATTAGCAGGATTCGGAGATGATCTTCCGGTGAGTGCATTCTCGATTGACGGAACTTTCCCAACAGGAACTTCTCAATTCGAAAAAAGCGGAATTGCCGACTTTATTCCAGTTTGGGACGACGAAAACCTTTGTACACAATGTAACAAATGTGTGGCTATTTGTCCTCATGCTGCCATTCGTTCTAAAGTGGTTACCAATGATGAATTAGCAAAATTCCCGGGTACATTAAAAAGTGTTCCAGCTATAGGAAGACCATTTGCTAAAGAAAATGAGTCCTATATTTTGCAAGTTTCTCCAGAAGATTGTACAGGTTGCGACCTTTGTGTGGTGGTTTGTCCAGCAGTAAGCAAAGAGAAAGAAAACTTCAAATCCATCAATATGCACAGAAAAATTGAAGTGGATGTGGAAGAAAATGTAAACTGGGATCATTTTGTAAGTTTACCTTATTATGACCGTACTGCATTGCAAATTACCAATGTAAAAGGGTCTCAATTCTTGGAACCATTATTTGAATTCTCTGGAGCTTGTTCCGGTTGTGGAGAAACACCTTATATCAAGATGATTACTCAGTTGTACGGTGACAGTATTATGATTGCCAATGCCACAGGATGTTCGTCTATTTATGGTGGAAATTTACCAACCACACCTTATAAAACCAATGAATTTGGTAGAGGTCCAGCTTGGGCAAATTCACTTTTTGAAGACAACGCCGAGTTTGGTTTAGGTCTAAAATTAGGATTATCCAAAAAACAAGAGATTGCGGTTGATTTATTAAAATCATTGGAATCAGTTGTTGGTAGCGAATTAGTAAATGCTATTCTGAACAACCCTGAAGATACGGAAGCTTTGAAAAACGAAAAGTTTGCTCAAATTGATGCACTTAATAAAATTTTGGCTAAAGTTACTGATAACCCAGAAGCTAAAAAATTAAGCCAATTGACCGAATATCTTCGTAAAAAAGCAGTTTGGATCTTTGGTGGAGACGGTTGGGCTTATGACATCGGATACGGTGGAGTAGATCACGTTTTATCTACTGGAGAAGACATCAATATTTTAGTAATGGATACTGAGGTTTATTCTAATACTGGTGGACAAGCTTCTAAATCAACTCCTCTTGGAGCCAGTGCTAAGTTTACTATTGGAGGTAAAAAAACAGGTAAAAAATCCCTTGCGCTTCAAGCTATTTCATACGGAAATGTGTATGTCGCCCAAATTGCAATGGGAGCCAAAGATCTACAATCGCTTAGAGCCATTGAAGAAGCAGCAGCTTATCCTGGACCATCTTTGATTATAGCTTATTCTCATTGTGGTGAACACGGTTATGAACTGAAACACGCTATCGATCAACAAGAAAAAGCAGTAGATAGTGGATACTGGCCTTTATTTAGATTCAACCCTCTAGAAGCAAAAGGCAAGAAATTCAAATTAGATTCTAAAGCGCCAAGTATTCCTTTGAGTGACTTTATGTACAACGAAGCTCGTTTTACTAGAGTTGTGAAAGAAAATGCTACATTAGCAGCTGAATTGCTTACTCAAGCTCAAGATGAAGTAGATTCTAAATGGGAAAGATTGGAATTGTATAGAGATTTGTAATAGCTTCTATATAATTCAAAACTGCCCAAAAAGCAGTATAAATAGTGAATGTGAAAAACCTACTCAGGATTTAAAATCTAGAGTAGGTTTTTTATTTATGATTTTTAATCAAAAATCGATTCCTACCTATAACTTGTCAATAAAATCAAAATTATCTCATTTCCAAATTAGTTTTTTCTCAATTTATAATCGTATTTTTGCAGCGTTTTTGCAAACTATTCGCTTGCATTTTTACCAAACAACAACAACTACAACACCAATAAAATGAATCAAACGAAATATATTTTTGTTACAGGCGGAGTTACGTCTTCTTTAGGGAAGGGGATAATTGCGGCTTCATTGGCAAAATTATTACAGGCAAGAGGGTACCGAACGACAATTCAAAAGTTTGACCCCTACATCAACGTCGATCCGGGAACATTAAATCCATACGAACACGGGGAATGTTATGTAACCGATGATGGAGCTGAAACCGATTTAGATTTAGGGCATTACGAGCGTTACTTGAACGTTCCCACTTCTCAGGCGAATAATGTAACCACAGGAAGAATTTACCTTTCTGTTATCGAAAAAGAACGAAGAGGCGAATTCCTAGGGAAAACGGTTCAAGTAGTTCCACATATTACCAATGAAATCAAAGACAGGATGCAGTTGCTTGGAAAATCTGGCGATTTCGATATTGTAATTACCGAAATTGGCGGAACTGTTGGGGATATTGAATCTTTACCATATATAGAATCGGTTCGACAATTGGTATGGGATTTGGGAGAGCACAATGCAATAGTCATTCATTTGACTTTGGTACCTTATTTGGCTGCAGCCGGAGAATTGAAAACAAAACCAACGCAGCACTCTGTTAAAACTTTAATGGAAAGCGGTATCAAAGCCGATATTTTGGTTTGTAGAACGGAGCACGAAATTTCAGATGATATTCGAAATAAATTAGCACTGTTTTGCAATGTAAAAAGAGAAGCAGTTATTCAATCTATCGATGCTTCAACGATTTATGAAGTACCTAATTTGATGCTGCAAGAAGGTCTTGATGTGGTGGCCTTGAAAAAATTGGATTTACCTAAAAAAGCTGCTCCTGATTTAAAACATTGGAACACCTTTTTGCGGAGATTAAAGCATCCAAAACATACTGTAAATATTGGTTTAATTGGGAAATATGTAGAATTGCAAGATTCTTACAAATCTATTTTAGAAGCCTTTATTCACGCAGGTGCAGCCAATGAAACTAAAGTGAACGTAGTTTCAATACATTCAGAATTTCTGGACGCTTCAGATGTAGCTGAAAAATTTGCCGGATTGGATGGAATTCTTGTAGCTCCAGGTTTTGGAGGAAGAGGAATTGAAGGAAAAATTGAAGCCGTTCGTTATGCTAGAGAAAATAACATACCATTTTTAGGAATTTGTTTAGGAATGCAAATGGCTGTTATCGAATATGCTAGAAATATTTTAGGTATGGCCGATGCCAATTCTACAGAAATGAATCCTGACACAACTCATCCAGTTGTCAATTTAATGGAAGAGCAAAAAACTATTACAGACAAAGGAGGGACAATGCGTTTAGGAGCTTGGAAATGTGATATAAAACCGAATACTTTAGCTTCTAAAATATACGAAAAAGCAACTATTTCTGAACGTCATCGCCATCGTTATGAATACAATAGCAGCTATGTTGCTATTTTAGAAAAAGCAGGATTGAAAGCTTCGGGTGTCAATCCAGAAACAGGTTTGGTCGAAATTGTAGAATTAGAAAACCATCCTTTTTTCATTGGAGTGCAATACCATCCAGAATACAAAAGTACTGTAGAAAATCCACATCCACTTTTTGTGAATTTTGTGGCTGCAGTTGTAAAAACAAAGAAAAAGTAGGGTTCAGTAACAATTTTTAGTAAAATTGGACTAACAAGAATAATTAAATAATAAATAAGCAAATTCCAGACTCGGCTCGCTCTCTTTTGGGGAGCGCTGGGGGTTAGGATAAAAAATTAAAAATGGAAGAAAAAAAAATTGACCTCAATTCGATTATTGGTTTCGTATTGATTTTTGGAATCTTGATTTGGATAATGTATAGCAACAAGCCTTCGGAAGCAACTATTGCAGCTGAAAAAGCAAAAAAGGAACTTGTTGCCAAACAAGCTCAAGCAAAGGCAGTGGCGGTAAAACCTGTAACAACTCCAACCGTAGCAGTAGCAGGTGATTCAACTCAATTGGTTCAATTGCAAAAAACATTAGGCGGTTTTGCTTATTCTGCAACTCTTCCATCGGCAAAAGAAAGTTTTACCACTATCGAAAATGAAAAAGTAATTCTGAAAATCGCCAACAAAGGTGGTTATATTGTCGAAGCTACTTTGAAAAATCAAGAGAAATTCAAAAAAGGTTCAGGACAATTGGTACAATTGATCAAAGACAACAATGCCAATTTGAACATTCAATTGCAAACTAGTGATAATCGTACTTTAAATACCAAAGACTTGTATTTCGAACCTACTTTGACCAAAGTGGGAGCGGATCAAATTCTTTCAATGAAATTAAAGGCTGGTGCCAATGAATTCCTGGAATACAAATACATTTTGAAACCAAACGATTATATGATTGGTTTTGATTTGCGTTCCCAAGGTTTGAATAAAGTTTTGAACACTGCCAAACCATTGGATTTAGAATGGAGTTTAAAAACGTTCAGAAACGAGAAAAGTATTTCCTATGAAAATCGTTATACCGAAATATATTTTCAATATGAAGACGATAAAATTGATTATGTAGGTCAAGGTCAAGATAAGGAAGAAAACTCCAATAAAGCTTCATTTGTAGCTTTCAAACAACACTTTTTCTCCACTATTTTATTGACAGATAAGCCTTTTGAAACAGCAAAATTGCAATCAAACAATCTTGTAAATGATGAAACAATTGATACTGTTTACACCAAACAGCTCAAAGCAAATATGCCTTTGGCGTTTAGTAATGGCGAGTTAGATTATAAAATGAATTGGTATTTTGGACCGTCAGATTATAAAACATTAAAGAAGTACGATAAAAATCTGCAAAAAATTATTCCATTAGGTTGGGGGATTTTTGGATGGATTAATATGTTTATTTTCATTCCATTATTTGGATTTTTAAGCTCCACTTTAGGACTTTCTTTTGGAATTGCCATCATTATTTTTACGATTTTGATTAAGATTGCCATGTCGCCAATTACCTTTAAATCATTCTTGTCACAGGCAAAAATGAAAGTATTGCGACCAGAAATTACCGAATTGGGAGAGAAATTCAAAAAAGACCCAATGAAAAAACAACAGGAAACGATGAAGTTGTACAACAAAGCGGGAGTGAATCCTATGGCAGGTTGTATTCCGGCATTGATTCAAATTCCGTTTATGTATGCTTCATTCCAGTTTTTTCCATCCGCTTTTGAGTTGAGACAAAAAGGATTTCTTTGGGCTGATGATTTATCTTCTTTTGATGAAATTATAAAATTACCTTTCCACATCCCATTATACGGAGATCATATCAGTTTGTTCCCAATTCTTGCTTCGATTGCGATTTTCTTCTATATGAAAATGACTTCAGGCGATCAGCAAATGGCTGCTCCGCAACAAGAAGGAATGCCAGATATGGCCAAAATGATGAAAATGATGATCTACATTTCGCCAATAATGATGTTGTTTTTCTTCAATAGTTATGGTGCTGGATTGAGTTTGTATAACTTTATTTCGAATTTGATTACTATTGGAATTATGATTGTTATCAAAAGATATTTCATAGATAGCGATAAAATTCACGCTCAAATTCAAGAAAACAAATTGAAAGAGCCCAAAAAACAAGGTAAATTCCAACGCAAACTGCAAGAAGTTATGGAACAAGCCGAGGCTGAAAAAGCAAAAAAAGCTAAGAAATAGTCATAAAAAATCCCGAAATTATTTGATTTCGGGATTTTTTTTGTTTTAAAAAAAAGGCATCACTTTTTATAGAATGATGCCTTTTTATATTAATGACCAATGAGAATTTGGCTATTGCTTTTGTCACATCGAGCGCAGTCGAGATGCTTAAGGTTCTCGACTGCGCTCGAACTGACAAGACTAATTTACAATCAGAAAGTATTAGCTTTTTACTTCTTTGTTGAAATAAACTAAGTAATAATACATTTGCTTTTCTTCGTCCCAACCTTTTTCCACATATTTTTCGGCACTTTCAGGATTGATAAAATCCATTTTGATTTGAATTTGAGTATCTAAGTTGATGACGTTTTTAATCGATTTTCTGGCATCCGAAACCGCTGCATTCGCAATTGGAAAAGTGGTCACATCTTCGATGCTGTATTTCTCACCTTTATCCACTTTGTAGTTTTTGAATTCAGGAATCAAATCTGGATTGTCTAGAACTTCATTCAAGAAATTGCTTTCTTCGAATTGGTCGTTTTTGGCAAAATAATTTACGGAGCGATTCATAAACATCACTTCTTCTTTTTTGTCTTCTGCAGGAAAAACAACATCTTTCGCAAATCCTTGACAGAATTTCAAGTATTTTTTGGTGATGAAATTCTCGTCTTCAAAAGCATCAACCGAAAGGAAATGTTCCAACCAATAACGCGCATCGTAACGGTTACTGTCGACTGTTAGGATTTTATAACCTTCTTCTTTTTTAAAATTGAAAATGATACAACCTTTGTCCAATTTGCTGAGGTTGATTCCGTGTTGCAAAATCATTTCTAGGTTAGATTCTTTTTCTTCAAATTGCAAGAAATCCGATTGTAACTCACTTTTGAAAATCCCAATAGCATCAACCACATTGTTGTCGATATTCAGGTTTGTCAAATGCGTTACATAAACTTCCCCATTTTTGATGTGCGGATGATTCGATTGCTCAAATAAATGGGTTGTGATTTGTTTTGAAACTTCGTGTAAACTGCTTGGATTCTCGAATATTTGAGTAGCAAATTTGAACATATCGTTGTATTCCAAATCGACTTCGTGTGCAAATTGAAAATAGTTTTCTTCTTTTTCGCGAAAGGGTTTAAAGAAATATTCTTTGATTAAAGGCACAATTTCATCATTCAGCCTGAATGGTTCTTCAGATAAAAAAATGGCTTCATTGCGGCTTTTATTCCCCACTCTGTGAATGGATAAGGTGTCAATATGTGTGTTGAATAAGTTGATCATTGTGTTTCTTTTTTTAGACAAAAGAACCAAGATGAAAGACATTTTACAAGTCTTTCATCTTGGTTCTTGATTTTTAATTAGTTACTTTTTTAATTCCAATTCTCTTCAAATCCGTAGTCTTCAAAACTATCGTCACCTTCGAACATATCGAGGTCTTCTTCGTCTAGGTCGTCTTCAAATTCATTGTATTCTTCCTCTTCGTCTTCGGCAATAAAATGTTTTTCCATCGCTTCGGCAGGCATTTCACCAACAGAAAATATAGTTTCAGGATACGTATTTCCAGCTACAATTTCTTCGATAGCGGCTAGTTCTACCAAGAAAGTCCACATGCTAATGAAATCGTAAACATAAATTATCTTAGTGTTTTCTTTATCCAAAATATCCGAAAGCAAATAATCACTCATCGTTTTTTGTTCGCCAGGAACATCACCAGTATCAAACATCGGAATTTCGTCTTCTTGATTCCAAGTATCGTCACAAGTGTAGAAAGAGGCCACTTCCATTCCGTCAAATCCAAAAGAATTGAAGATGGCATTGTGTAAATCCTCTAAAGTATCTTCGGCAAGTATTGCAATATCTCTAAAAATGTCTTCTTCGGCATCGAGAATTACCCTGAATTTGTAAACCATAATCTTTGTTTTTATTGAAAGGTCAAAGGTAAAATTTAATTTTAGATTTTAGATTTTAGATTTGTGTTTTGTTGATAATATTTTGGAGCGGAATCTGGAAGCGGTGTTCAACGTTTTGAAACTGCGCAATTTTAAAACACATTTTTTTTAATTTTATGAACGAGTTTTTTTCTAATCAGATGGTATTTAGGATGACTTGGATAACTTCTGTTGGAAGTCATATTATTGAAAATTAAAGCAGTGAGAAGTAAAATCAATACGCCAATGAATACTGGAGACAGTACATATAGGTAGCCAAGAGCTTTTATTTTATCGGAACCAATAATCGCAATAAGAGCCGTTGCTCCTCCTGGCGGATGCAAAGTTTTGGTAATTTGCATCAAAACGATCGAAAGCGAAACAGCCAATGGTGCGGCAATCCAAATAATATCTGGAACCAATTTATGAACAGTAACGCCAATCAATGCCGAAATTAAATGTCCGCCAACCAAGTTTCGAGGTTGAGAAAATGGACTTTGAATGATGCCAAAAACCAATACGCAGGTTGCGCCAAAAGATCCAATCAAATACACGGCATCATTTCCCGTAAAATGAATGGATTGGATGTAGGCCAAAATTCCGATGGCAACAAAAGTGCCTAAAAAAGACCAAAAATGTTCTTTCCAGTCTATCAAAGTCTCTCTGTAAAGGATGTATTTGGTCTTGCGGTAATTCCGTTTTATTTTTTCAATTGGCATAAATAGTTCATTTGTTATACTTGACGAAAAAGTATAAACTGTAAAAGGATAGGTTGTTTGTAACTCGCTTTGGACTTATTTATTTTAAATAAATCATCGCGGGTAAATCAGCATTTGGATTGTGTTTCAAAGTTTCCGAATGTAATTTTTGGATTAAAGTTTTTGTGTTTTCAATATCATCGATTCGGAACAAAAACAAAACTTCATTTTCGTCATCGACATTTTTCCAAAGATGTTCCAAATACATTCCTTGCAACTTGTGAAATTCCTTGTCTTTTTCCAAAACTTCGCGGATGGTTTCGAAAGGGGTGTTTCTGAGTCTGGCTAATAGATGTGGCATAATTTATTTTTTATTGGTTTAATTTCTTTATTACTTTCGCTGGATTTCCCACGGCCAACGAATTATCGGGAATGTCTTTTGTAACCACTGAACCTGCTCCGATCACGCAGCCTCTTCCAATCGTAACTCCCGGGCAAATAACTGTATTTCCCCCAATCCAGCAATCGTCACCAATAGAAATGGACAACGCATTTTCGAGGGTTTTTCTTAATTCAGCGTCAAGCGGATGTGTGGCAGTGTAAATTTGAACATTGGGAGCAAAAAACACATTGGAACCAATTTTTATGGGAGCACAGTCCAAGACAACACAATTTACATTAAAATAAACATTGTCTCCGCAAATAATATTGTATCCATAATCACAATGAAAAGGCGGTTCGATATATAAATTGGCTCCTGCATTTGGAATTAATTCTTGAATTATTTCGCGAGCTTTTTTTGTGATTCTATATTCAATGACGTTTAATCGATGGAGTAAATTCTTTGCTTTTCGGCGTTCTTTTACTAGAATCGGATCACCGGCCAAATAATATTCTCCGGTTATCATTTTTTCTTTTTCGGTTTTCATAGTTGAATTTTCGGGAATGTGCATCAAAATTGCTTGCTGAGTTTTTATGAGCGGGTTTAAATTTTAGGTTTGACTATTTTATCATGAATTTTTAGTGTTTCCTGCAATGCGGCGGTTCCATACCAAAGCGTCAGTTCGGCTTCAAGAAGATTGGATTGTACTGCAGGGTCGGTGGCTACAAATTCTTTCGCTTCTTCGATGCTACTTGCGTTAAAGATATAAATGCCTCTGTAATTCCTTTCGTTTTTCATAAACGGACCGGCAAGAACGAGTTTTCCTTCTTTGGCTAATCTCCCGATATTAGCCATATGACCTTCGAATAATTTTTGGGATTCCTCTTTTGTTGCCGTGGTGTTGGTTCCTGTTTTTAGCAAACAAAACACATATTTTTTCATTCCACGGTCATCTGCATTCAGTGATTTTGCTAGTTTTTCGTCATAGTTTGATTCCTTTTCTTGGGAAAACAATGTAGTGCTAAAAGACAATAGTAAAAGTAAAAAGATTGATTTTTTCATTTTTTAGATTTTTAGGAATAAACAAATTTAGGATTTAAAAGAATTCAATCTGCGAATCTGCGGTCATTTTTAAACTCATTGTATTTGTTCTTACAATTCATCACCAAAATTCCACAGTTCGGTGAACTAATATTTCACGACATTATTTGCAGTACTACATTTGCTTCATCAAAAAACTGATGCGATGAAGACATTAATTACTATTACGATTTTCTTTTTTTCAATAATTTCCTTTTCACAAACGGCGATTTCTGGAAAAATTATAGATGTAAAAAATAATCCAATTCCCAATGCCAATGTCTATTTCGAAGGAACTTACGACGGAACAACAACGAATGCTTTGGGTGAATTTAATTTTTCGACTTCATCAACTGGGAATCAAACTTTGGTAGTAAGTGCTCTAACTTTCGAAACAGTAAAAATGCAAATTTCAATCATTCAATATCAATATTTGTCTATAGTTTTAAAGCAAAATATGACTCAACTGAATGAAGTACTGATTACTGCTGGAACTTTAGAAGCCGGTGCGAAATCAAGAGTTTCAGTTTTGAAACCATTGGATATTTTGACCACAGCTGGAAATCCAGGCGATATTGTTTCGGCTTTGCAAACTTTGCCGGGAACACAAATTGTTGGCGAAAGCGGCAAACTTTTTGTCCGAGGAGGTGAAGCAAATGAAACGCAGACTTTTATCGATGGAATTCGAGTGGCGCAACCGTATATTCAAACGGCAAATAATGTACCTACAAGAAGCACTTTTTCGCCATTATTGTTTAAAGGCACTACTTTTTCTACAGGAGGTTATTCGGCTGAATATGGTGAAGCACTTTCGAGTATTTTAGTGATGAACACTATTGACGAACCCGATTTAGAAAAAACAGATATTGGTATAATGTCTGTTGGCGCAAGTCTTGGAAATACCCAAAAATGGAAAAATAATTCCTTGAGTGTGAACACGAGTTACCTCAACTTGCAACCGTATCAATCTTTGTTGCCTGATAATATCGAATGGATAAAACCCTATGAATCTCTTGGTGGAGAAATCGTTTTTAGACAAAAATTAGATAGAGGATTGCTAAAATTTTACACTTCCTACACGGCTGCCAATTTCGATTTGAAGCAAGATGATATCAATTATCCTGACAAATTGAGAACCCAAAACAAGAACAATAATTTGTATTCGAACCTTTCTTACAAAGGAGGTTTTGGAGATAATTGGAACGTTTTTGCAGGAGTTAGTTTTGCTAAAAGTCGAAATAGCGGGATTTTCGATGTCTATAATTATGATGCTTCAGAAAATGCTAGTCATTTAAAATTGAAATTGACAAAACCCATTTCTGATAAAATAAAAACCAGTTTTGGAGCCGATTATTTTTACACTAATTTTTCGGAATCGGTGACCAATTTCGAAAGCGGATACCATTCGAATATTTCTGCCGCATTTTCTGAAACAGACTTTTTAATCACCAATAATTTGATTACAAAAGTAGGTTTCCGATTTTCGAAAAACTATTTGTTGGACGAAATTTCTATCGCACCAAGATTAGCTTTAGCTTATAAATTGGCCAAAAATCAGCAGTTTTCAATGGCTTACGGAACTTTTGAACAAGCTCCAAAGAATGATTATCTTAAATCCACCGCAAATTTACAAGCCGAAAAAGCACAACATTATATTTTGAGTTATGAATTCAACAAAAACAAGCAGATTTTTAAAGCAGAAATATATTATAAAAGCTATGATAATTTGGTTAAATACGATACCAATTCGCCGGTTTACAATAGCAATTTCAATAATACCGGTACGGGTTTTGCCAAAGGATTGGAGCTGTTTTGGAGAGACAACAAGAACATTAAAAACTTGGAATACTGGATTTCCTATTCCTATATTGACACGGAACGTAATTACGCGAATTTTCCAAAGCGAGCAACGCCTAGTTTTGTTGCCGACCACACGTTGTCTTTGGTAACCAAATATTGGATTCAAGATTGGCGTTCGCAAATTGGAGCAACTTATACTTTCAGTTCCGGAAGACCTTACGATAATCCGAATGAATTGACTTTTATGAATGGAAAGACCAAAAGCTATAATAACTTAAGCATGAATTGGGCTTACTTGATTTCGCCTCAAAAAATATTGTTTTTCTCGGTGACCAATGTTGCGGGAATCAAAAATGTGTACGGTTATAATTATGCCAATACACCAAATTCATCAGGAATTTATGAAAGTCAAGCAATAGTTCCCACTGCAGATCGATTTTTCTTTGTGGGTTTCTTTTGGACAATAAGCAAGGACAAAAAAGTAAATCAGTTGGAGAATTTGTAATGGTTTGATGTATTTACAATTCATCATCAATAATCGACAGTTCAGTTAGAATGAATTTCAATTGATTTACATTCGATATATATTTGTACAAGAATTAATCAACAATTTAAAAATTTGAAATTATGACCAAAATTATCATTGCAATCGTATTGTTTATCAGCAGTTTGGTTTCTGCTCAAAATGTAGATCTGACAGTTGCTATATCGGGTTTAAAAAATGACACAGGATTTGTACAAGTAGGTCTGTTTAATTCTGAAGGAAAATTTCTTAAATCAATTTACAAAGGAAGTTCCTCTGAAATTAAATCAAAAGGTGCTACCGTCACTTTTTTGAATATTCCAAAAGGAGTTTACGCCATTTCGGCATATCACGATAAAAACAAAAACGGTAAACTGGATATGAATTTTATGGGAATTCCAAAGGAAGATATTGCCTGCTCCAACAATGCGAAAGGATTTATGGGGCCACCAAAATATGAAGACGCCAAATTCAATCTCAGTAAAGATTCAAAAATAGAGGTTAAATTCAATAATTAATAAACTTTAAAATAATATTATGAAAAAAATCATTACAACAATCGCATTATTTGTAGTAGCCATTGCTTCTGCACAAAGTCAATTTGAGCAAGGAATGGGTAAAGCATTCCAACTTTGGGGCGAAGGAAAAAACACTGAAGCATCGGCGATGTTCGAGAGAATTGCAGCTGCAGAACCTTCTTCTTGGTTGCCT
>Ga0209097_10000804_pt1 | contig 28858 bp, 22 predicted proteins | sample AD_UKC052_MetaG_FD_184419 | JGI IMG/M metagenome (GOLD analysis project Ga0209097, IMG submission 184419) | Active sludge microbial communities of municipal wastewater-treating anaerobic digesters from USA - AD_UKC052_MetaG (SPAdes) (version 2) | ecosystem: Engineered > Bioreactor > Anaerobic >... | reverse complement strand
CAGAGATCAAACAAGGCAGCCGCACGACTATTAACGACGAGCTCAAGCTGTGGAAAGACGAACAGGCAAAGGTCAGCGCACTCAACGCCGCGCTACCTGACGCGGTGGCCAACGCCATGCTGGCGACCTGGGCGGTAGCGGTTGAGCATGCCGCAAAGGCGTTCGATTCCCGACGTGAAGAGATGGAGTCTGAAGTCGCAGCCGCAAATGCGCGCGCGGAATCAGCGGAGGCGTCGCTAGCCGAACAGCGCCGCCGAGTCGAGGGGATCACTGCGCAATTGGAACAGTCAGCGGAACGCGAAATTGCGCAACGTAGTGAAATTCAATCGCTGCGCGATGCCAAGGAAGCGGCTAACGAGCGCGCCACCAGTGCGGAGCACGAGACAGTAACTGCGCGCGCAGAGGCACAAGCTCGCGTGGCATCGCTCGTATCCGACCACGAACGGCAGATCTCCGAAGTCAGAGCCGAACTGACAAGCAAAGAGGCCGATCTACGGGCGGAGTTCACTCGAAACACTGAACGTCTCGAAGGGGTGCAAAAGCATGTGCTGATGCAGGTGGCCGATGCTCGCGAGGCTCAGAAGCGCGCGGAGGATCAGTCGATGAAGGCGACACAGCGCGGCGAGAAGCTTGCGGCTGAAATGGAACTATTGCGCGCCCAGCTCGCGGAAACCGGAGCCTCGCTGCAGCGTGCGGATGCGGCCCTGAGAACGGCGACCGCCGAGTCCAGTGAGCTCAAGTTAGAGCGGGATACTCTCAAAGGGAAGCTAGACAACACGACGGGACGGTTAGAGGAAGTCAGTAAACAGCTTGACACGTTGTCGCGGCAGCTTAGCCGTGGTCAAAAGTCGTTACCAGCTAGCGCTCAGCCGCGCCAAAGCGCTACAAATAGCACGAAAAACATCAAAGCCTAAAAATTAGGCAATTCCTAACTTGTTGATATTGCTAATGTTTTTCTGCGCAACCGCGACAAATAGCACGAAAAACAATAACACCCCGAACCCGCAACGCGGTCGGGAGGCTGCACAACCTTCCGAGACGACGGGAGCATCACCAGCGGCGACTCTCACGACACCTGTCGAGCGCGTGCGCCCCAGCGCGTGGAGTCGGGCGGTGTTCTCGCAAATAGAGTGGAGGAGGTTCGAGGCAGTCGTCGAATTGCTTTTTCAGCAAGCGGGGTTTGATACGAAATCACAAGCCCACGGTGCCGATGGTGGTGTGGATGTCTGGTTGTACGCTAGAGGCAAAACTGAAACTCCCGCTAGCGTTGTGCAGTGCAAACACTGGTCTGGGAAAAGCGTAGGCGTCGACAAGATTCGCGAATTACGCGGCGTAATGGCGTCGCACAATTTACGTCGAGGTCAATTTGCCACAACGTCAGCGTTCACGCCGGATGCGATAGAGTTTGCTGCCGCGAACGGCATCAACCTTCTCGATATCGGCGGTCTTTTGTCTTTGATAGAAAGGCGTAGCCCCGAACAGCAACAGGCGTTGCTGGAAATAGCACTCGAGGGTGAATACTGGCGTCCAACATGTGTCAACTGCGGAACAAAGATGATTGAACGTGCCGGGCGAAGCGGCCCCGCCTTCTGGGGTTGCACAGCCTTCCCAAAGTGTCGGCATACGATGCAAATGCGCACCGGTAGTGTTCCGGGCGCGAGCCTACCCGAATGAGCGGCATGACGACCGACCCGCAACGATCCGATCCCGATGAGTTGGAGGCTGAGGCTGTTGCCATCGTTGGGCGACTGGTGTTCGCGTTCTCCCGGTTTGAATTCAATCTCGGTCTCTGCCTGCGAAACATCGTCGGCGGATCAAATGTCGACTTGGTCAACCCGTTGATCGAACGACTTTCGTTCAAGAACAAGTTGGATGCCCTGAAGGAAGTCGTTGAGTTGAGGCACGCGTCTGAGTCCGCCTACGTTGCGGAATTTAGGGAGTGGTATCGGACAATGGATTCGCTTCGCAGCAGGCGCAACTCGTTCGTTCACGGCAGGTGGGCTGTCCTGGAATTTGCCGATGTTGTGGTGAACGTTGCGCCTGGCATTCCGGGGGCTGTGCCACAACGCGAAACGCGTTTCACGGTCAGCGAGCTGCGCAGCGAGCTACAGGAACTTGCGGCAGCTGCCTCTAAGTTCTACGACCTGTCCCGTCGCCAGAGGTCGTTGTACTAGTTGTCGCCGCTGGCTCGCGCACGCAATCGGAGCATGGCGCTCCGTTGCAAATTTAACGAGGTGATGGCGCGGGCTATGTTGCGCCGCTGCGGTGTCGTGCCGGCAAACTGACTACGTTATTCCGGCGCAGGCCGCTGAATAACTCGCTCAGCCGAGCCCCTAATTTGTCGAACGCTATCGCTTGTTCGCCTTCGCGTCGGTCTTGCACGTACACCCGCGTCATGCGGTCGGCCAGCTTATGGTTGAGGCATTCATTGATCACGTCGTTGCTGACTCCCATTTTCGCCATGAGCGTGGCGGCCGTTCGGCGCAAGTCGTGCGCGGTCCACTTGCCACCTGGTAGCGCGAGAGCGCTCGTCGCAGCGCTGCGGTTCTTCATGGCTTTGCCGCTCGCTCGTTGGCGGTCCGCGATTTGCTTGCCGAAGGACTTCACACATACGGGTTTTGTGCCGCTTGTGTCGGGGAAAATCCATGCATCGTGCTCTTGTAACTTCGCAAGCGCGGCGAGCGTTTCGACGGCGAAATCACTCAGATGGATGGTGTGCGGACGTTGATTCTTGGTGTCGACGATGTGCCACTGTCGCGTCGACAAATTGACGGTGCCGAACTTTACGTCGCACGCTTTCGCCAACTGTGCGAGATGTGCTGTGAGCGTCGTATGGTTACTCCAAACGGCTCCCGTGAGTTCTCCGACTCGGACGCCAGTTGCGAGAATCAGCCATATCCCGAGTTCCGTTCGCCGAGACAATTTGGCATTCGCGATGTGCGCTGGCAGCGCGCGAAGCTCGTCTTCGTCGAGCGTTCGTTCGCGCTCGGTGTCGGAACCTCCCACTCGCTCTTTCTTGATCGTCTCGATGGGACTAGCTTCGATGATTTCGCGTTCGGCGGCGAATCGAAAAAGCTGTTTGAGATCGGTCAAGATGACGTTGGCGCTGCGCAGCTTTTTCTCCCCCACGAGTCGATCAAGAATCACGAATACGTCCGGCTTTCGGATGCTGACTATCGGCAGGTCCCCGAGGGTCGGGAAGACGTGGCGGGCGAATTGTTCGGCGACATACTGACCGCCGTCTTTGCGCCCAATACGTTTGCCGTCTGCCTTGAGTCGAGGGGTTAGCGCGGTTTCGCGCCATTGATTGAACACCTGTACCAGCGACACCTCGCGGCGGATGGCTTCCGCTTCCGCAAACCTCTTGGCTTCAATGGACGCGCGCTCAGCCGCGAGTGCCGCCGCCCGCGCCTTGTCTGCCGCCTCATTTTCCGCAAGCAGAAATGCGCGCACATCACGGTTTGGAATTGGGAGCGCGCTCTCGTTTGATGGCTGGATGAGCCCAGACCACTCCAGCGCTCGGGCGCGAGCGCTTTGCACAGTGAATGCGCCGTCGGTTGGCTTCTGGGTGTAGCTTCCGATCAGAAGTGTGTCCCGAGTGCCGTCGGTCCGGGTGTATCGGAAGTAGAAGAGGCGTTCGCCGGCGGGGGTAATTCGCGCCATGAATCTGCCAGCCCCGCGCTTTCCACCCTCAGTGAGCCAACTGTCCACTTTGGCCGGTTTGGCCTGCATTGCCTTGTCGGTAATCAGGGTACTCATGGTCACGTCATCCGATAGCTGGGATGACGCAATTCTATTCTGGTTGCCGTTCGGTTACCGTAACGAGTCGGATTTGCTGATACACCTATGGACGGCCATGGACGGCAAATTCTGAACAATCCTTATAAATCAATAGCTTAAGTAATGAGTTGGACCACGACGGACGGCAATAAATCGCGAGTGTGTTGAATGGGGTGCAAGGGGTAGTAGGTTCGAATCCTATCACACCGACCAAATTCTCTATATAAATCAAAGGGTTACAGTTCACAAGACTGTGACCCTTTGTGCTTTTGGGGCGGCGGAAAGCACAGCATTCGCGACGCGAATCTTCGATTAGTTGGCACAAATCGCCATATGTGGCGATTAGCATGCACTATTCTTATTTATTCGGCATAATAGGCGAATTGCAGTATTCGTCAGTTATGGCGAATACTTGCGATTTATTGCATTAACTCGCCTAATGTGACGCGCTATGAAGATTGCCCCACAACTCACCGACGATGCCGTTCTGCGCGAACTCGGCGCGCGGCTCGCTGGCGCGCGCCTCGCGCAAAACCTCACGCAAGCGGCTCTGGCGGAGCAGGCGGGTGTGGCCAAGCGCACCGTCGAGCGGCTCGAATCTGGCGAAGTGGCCACGCAGCTTTCGGGCTTTTTGCGTGTCGTTCGCGCGCTTGGGCTTCTTGATCGGATCGAAACGTTAATTCCCGAACCGACCGTCAGCCCGATCGCGCAACTTAAACAACAAGGGCACAAACGCCAGCGTGCCGCCAGCAAAAAAGCCGCGCCAAGCGAAGCCACGCCGTGGACGTGGGGTGACGCCGCATGATGGCCGAAGTGCGCCTCTGGGGACGCACCATCGGCGCGGTGTCGCTTGACGAAGGGCGCGACGTCGCCGCGTTTCAGTACGACCCCGCGTTCGCCAAAAGCGGCATCGAAATCTCGCCGTTGGTCATGCCGCTGTCGGACCGCGTGTTCGAATTTCCCGCTCTGCCGCGCGGCACGTTTCACGGCTTGCCGGGTTTGCTCGCCGACTCGCTCCCGGACAAATTCGGCAACGCCCTGATCGACGCATGGCTCGCGACGCAAGGTCGCACCGCCGACTCATTCGGCGCGGTCGAGCGCCTTTGTTACACCGGTTCACGCGGCATGGGCGCGTTGGAATTCCTGCCCGCGCTTGGGCCTGCGCCGCGCCAAGCGACCAAAATCGCCATCGACTCACTCGTGCAACTTGCGAGCGATGTGCTCACGCACCGAAGCAATCTGCAAGGGCATTTTCAGGGGGCGGATCAAGAAAAAGCGCTGCGCGATATTTTGAAAGTCGGCACCTCGGCGGGCGGCGCGCGCGCCAAAGCCGTCATCGCATGGAACCCGTCGACGAACGAAGTGCGCTCCGGCCAAATTGCGGCGGGCGAAGGCTTCGAATATTGGTTGCTCAAGTTCGACGGCGTGAGCGGCAACAGCGACAAAGAACTCGACGACCCCGCGGGCTACGGCGCGATTGAATACGCCTACTACCTCATGGCGAAAGCCGCCGGCATCACCATGAGCGAATGCCGCTTGCTCGGAGAAAACGGCCGCCGCCACTTCATGACGCGCCGCTTCGACCGCCTCGCGGGCGGCGAAAAACTGCACATGCAATCGCTCTGCGCGCTCGCGCACTTCGACTTCAACCAAGCCGGCGCGTACGCCTACGAGCAAGCGCTCCTGACGATTCGGCAACTCAATTTACCGATGGCCACGGTCGAAGAACAATTTCGGCGCATGGCTTTCAACATCGTCGCGCGAAACCAAGACGATCACGTCAAAAACATCGCGTTTCTCATGAACAAACAAGGCCAATGGGCGCTCGCCCCGGCCTTCGACGTCACGTACAGTTACAACCCCACAGGCAACTGGACAGCGACACACCAGATGACGCTAAACGGCAAGCGCGACGGCTTCACGCTCGCCGACTTCGAAGCCTGCGCCAAAGCCGCGCTCATGAAGCGAGGACGCGCGAAAACCATCATCAACGAAGTGCAAGCCGCCGTAAAACGTTGGCCGGAATTTGCGCTAGAAGCGGGCGTCGCTGCGGGGTGGCGCGAGAGTGTTCGGGCGGCGCATCGCATGGACGTACTGACGTAGCGACGCGGTGCGTCACGATGTCGATGAGCGGAATTAACCCGCCTCCAACACCCGCATTTCCACATGCAAGCCCGCCGCCGCCGCCATGTTGACGAGCGCGTCGAGGCCGAACAAATTGATCTTCCCGCGTACAAGGTCGGACACGCGTGGTTGCGTGACGCCGAAGAGTTTTGCCGCTTCGGATTGGCTCAACCCGACGCGCTCCATGTGCGCCTTCAGCGCGATCATCAACCCGGACCGCAGCTTCATGTTCTCCGCTTCTTCGGGCGTGTCTTCGATCGCGTCCCACACGCTTGCAAATTGCTTCTTGCTCATCGGGCTAATTCCTTTAACAGGTCACGGTATCGACTCTCGGCCAAATCCAAATCGGGTTTGCTGGTTCGCTGCGTTTTCTTCTGAAAACAATGCAGCACGTAAACGGCGTCGGCAAACTTGGCCACGTACACCACTCGAAACGCGCTAGCCGCGTCACGAATGCGAATCTCCTGGACGCCTTGCCCGATGGTTGGCATCGGCTTCCAGTCTTCCGGCATTTGGCCGTGTTGCACGAGATCAATTTGAAAACCCGCCTCGCGCCGCGCCGAGAGCGGAAAACTGCGCAAATCGTCCAGCGCAGATCCTCGAAATTGAACAGGCTTTAGAACACTCACGGCTGCGATTATACAAAATTTTGTATTTGACGGAAATAACTCAAGGAACACCGCTTCAAGCCCCGCCACGCAATGACAACTCCGCTTAAACTCAAGTGCAAATCGCATCAGCATCAAGAGAAAACCGAACACACATGGCGCGACAAAAATCCGCAGCAACCGCAAGCAGCAATTCCTCCGCCACCATCGGCTTCGAGGCGAAGCTCTGGCTCGCGGCCGACAAGCTTCGCAACAACATGGACGCGGCGGAATACAAGCACGTCGTCCTTGGCCTGATCTTTCTCAAGTACATCTCGGACACGTTCGAGGAGCATCGCGCCAAGCTTTTGGCGGGCTCAGTTGCGAACACCGGCGACTACGCAGGCGCGAATCCGGAAGACCCGGACGAATACAAAGCAGAAAACGTGTTTTGGGTGCCGAAGGATGGCCGCTGGTCGCACATTCAGGCCAACGCTAAGCAGCCGACCGTCGGCAAAACGGTGGACGACGCGATGGTCGCGATCGAGCGCGACAACCCGCGCTTGAAGGGCGTGCTGCCGAAAGACTACGCGCGCCCCGGCCTCGACAAACAGCGCCTTGGCGAGCTGATCGACCTCATCGCCACCATCACGCTCACCGCCGCCAGCGAAGGCGAGAAAACACACCGCTCGGTCGATCTGCTTGGTCGCGTTTACGAATATTTCCTCACCCGCTTCGCCAGCGCCGAGGGCAAAAACGGCGGCCAGTTCTACACGCCGTCCTGCGTCGTGCGTTGCCTCGTCGAAATGCTCGCGCCGTATAAGGGCCGCATTTACGACCCCGCCTGCGGCTCCGGCGGCATGTTCGTGCAATCAGAAAAGTTCGTCGAATCACACGGCGGCAAGCTCGGCGACATCAGCATCTACGGGCAGGAGAGCAACTCCACCACTCGCCGCCTCGCCGTGATGAATCTGGCACTACGAGGCATCGAAGCCGACTTCGGCCCCGAACACGCCGACACCTTCCGCCGCGATCTGCACCCCGACCTGCGCGCTGATTTCGTCATCGCCAATCCGCCGTTCAATGACAGCGACTGGTTCCGCAAGGACGACGACGTGCGCTGGCAATACGGCGTGCCGCCCAAGGGCAACGCCAACTTCGCCTGGGTGCAGCACTTCATCCACCACCTCGCCCCGAACGGCATGGCCGGCTTCGTCCTCGCCAACGGCAGCATGTCGTCCAACCAGTCCGGCGAAGGCGACATTCGCAAAGCCCTGATCGAAGCGGATCTCGTGGACTGCATGGTCGCGCTACCCGGCCAGCTTTTCTACAGCACGCAGATTCCGGTGTGCCTGTGGTTTCTTGCGAAAAGCAAATCGGCCGACAGCAAGCGCGGCTTCCGCGACCGCCGCAAACAAACCCTCTTCATCGACGCCCGAAAAATGGGCACGCTCATCGACCGCGTCCACCGCGAACTCACCAACGCCGACCTCGACAAAATCACCAGCACCTATCACGCATGGCGTGGCGACAAACACTCCGCTCGCGCAGAGACCTCAACCGTTCGCATTGATCCTTCAACCGTTCGCGCTGAGCTCTCAACCGTTCGCGCTGAGCCCGTCGAAGCGCCCGTGCCCTACACAGACATCCCCGGCTTCTGCAAATCCGCCACCACCGCTGAAATCGCCGCGCACGGCTTTGTACTCACACCCGGCCGCTATGTCGGCGCAGAAGAGGCCGAAGACGATGGCGACCCGTTCGAAGAAAAGATGCCACGCCTCGTCGCCGAACTGCAAGCCCAGTTTGCCGAGTCAGCGAAACTGGAGCAGGTGATCAAAGCGAATTTGGGTGGGCTCGGTTATGGCGTGTGAATGGTACGAGTACACCTTGGGCGAAATCGCGAGTTTCACTTACGGCAGAATGCCAGCAAGCAACACTCTCGCCGTAGGCGCATACCCGACATTCTCAGGTTACAAGTATCAATACAAGTACCCCGAATTCAATTGCGAAAAAGGTGATGTCATCGTGGTCGCCCGTGGCGTCGGAGGGACAGGGGACGTCAAGATAGTTAGAGAACGGTGCTACCTCACTAATCTCTCGATCAAGATCTCGCTAGATAGCAAAAAAGCGGACAATCTGTACGTCTATTACAACTATCTGAACTCGGGCCTGAGGCATTTGGATAGTGGTTCTGCTCAAAGCCAAATAACAATAAATGACCTAAGCCGAGAGCCAATCACGCTCCCGCCTCTCCCCGAACAGAAAGCCATCGCAGCGGTGCTTGGTGCGCTGGACGACAAGATCGAGTTGAACCGGCGGATGAACGCGACGTTGGAAGCGATGGCGCGAGCGCTGTTCCAAAGCTGGTTCGTAGATTTCGACCCCGTCCGCGCCAAACTAGACAACCGCCAACCCATCGGCCTCGACAAAGCCACCGCCGACCTGTTCCCCGCCACATTCCAAGAGGCTGGAGGCCTTCACATCCCAAAAGGTTGGACCATCGAGTCCGTTGGCGAAGTCGTCGATTGCATGGGCGGTGGAACGCCAAGCACTGCCGAGCCGAAATACTGGGAAGGAGGCACGCACCACTGGACGACGCCGAAAGATTTTTCGTCACTTCAAGCGCCAATCCTCTTGGACACTGACCGCAAACTCACTGATGCTGGCATCGCAAAGATTTCGTCAGGCCTTCTTCCTGCCGGAACCCTGCTGCTTTCGTCGCGCGCTCCTGTCGGCTACCTTGCCATCGCCGCCATGCCCGTCGCCATCAATCAGGGATTCATCGCAATGAAGTGCAACGAGCGCGCTTCAAACTGCTTCATGCTGAACTGGTGTCAGGCGAACATGGCGGAGATCGAAAGCCGCGCCACCGGTACGACCTTCGCCGAAATTAGCAAGCAGAACTTCCGCCCGATAGCTGTCGTGCTGCCGCCGAAGGAAATCATGGCTGCGTTCACCGCGAAAGTCGCGCCGCTTTACGCTCAAATCACAGCTAACCTCCACCAATCCCGCACCCTCGCTACCCTCCGCGACACGATGCTGCCGAAGCTTCTGAGCGGCGAACTGCAAACAACGGTCACACCATGAGCACACCTGGAAAGCTGTTACCGACTGAACTGGCCGCACTGGTTCACCACGTTGAGTTGAACCGCGCAGGATGGTGGGACAAGGCCATCCACCGTCTGGTGCTGGCCGCTGTGTGGCTATCTGACAAGCCTCCAACCATTTCTGGAATTCAGGGCATTCTAAGAGACGAGTTCCGCCTGAGTTTGAATGATGCCAAAGTCAGCGCGGCGACCCAAGCACTTGAATCCCAGAACCTTCTCGTGAGGCTGGACGGCCCGGCGTTCCGAATTCCGGACGACAAGCGTGCGACATTTGAAGGCGAGATTGCTGACGCAGAAAATGCGACCGCCAAGGCCAAGGCTTACTTCGGCACACTTGTAGCGGAGCTATGCCCGGAACTTCAACCAGACGACACATGGCAAACGTTCGAGTCGGCGTTTCTCGCCCCGCTAATCAAAGAAGTCGGAGCGAATGCGTATCACCTCATCGCCGGACAGCGAATGACGGCTGACAAAAAACTGGTTCAACGGTTTCTGGGGCGGTTTGAGGCAAAGTTCCACCCGGCCTTGAATGTTTTGGTCTCTCGATTCCTCGAGCCGAAGAATGGTGATGTCCGCACGTATGTGAGCCGCCTTCTTCACGCTACATTTTGTGTCGAAGCTAGTGGCCTACCCGAGAATGTGATTCAAAAGTTGAACGCCAGCGGCGGAAAGCCGATTTCGTTTCGGGTCTTCGTCGATACGAACTTCTTGTTTTCCATTCTGGCCCTCCACGAAAATCCATCGAATGCCGCCGCCAGCGAGCTTCAGGAGTTGATTGCGACCCTAAAAGGGAACCCAAAGATCGCGCTGTTCGTGACACCAAGGACCATTGAGGAAGCGAAGCAGTCGATTTCATTGGCGAAAGGGCAGCTTGCTGGTGTTCCGATGGGGACGAACTTCACCAATGCGGCTCTGCGCGTCGGCTTTTCGGGAATGGCCGAGAAATTCTTGGAGGAACGTCGTCGCCGCGGTGGAAACCTAACGGTGGATGATTGGTTCGACCCGTATCTCAACAACTTCGTTTCGGTGGCCCGAGGAAAAAACGTCGAGCTATACAACGAGAAACTCGATGAATACGCCACCCGCCAAGACGTCATCGACGACATCCATCTCTTGATTGAGGCAGAGAAGCGTCGCAACTCTAGGCGCAAGTCCTACGAGATGATTGAGCATGACATGATCCTGTGGCATCTCGTTGACGACAATCGGCCGGCCTACATCGAGTCACCAATCGATGCAAAAGACTGGATTCTGACGGTCGACTATAGGTTCATTGGTTTCGACGAGCACAAGCAGAAGAAGGCTTCCGCGAAAGTTCCAACCTGCCTCCACCCAACATCGTTGATACAGCTTCTCCAATTCTGGGTGCCACGCACCGCGGAGTTTGAAGAGGCGATTCTAGGAAGCCTTCGTCTGCCATTTCTTTTCCAAGAGTTTGATGCAGATGCCGAACGCACTAGTCTCCGGATTCTGAAAGGCATCGGGCGCTTCGAAAACAGCGAGAATCTGTCTGAGGAGGCAATCAACGACGTCGTTCTGAACGAGGGCCTGAGAGCTCGAATCAAGACCGAAAAGAATGAGGATGCCGAAACAACGCTGATTCGCGATGCGCTGGTTGAGGGAATGACGCTCCGTGCAGAGGACGAGGCGAACAAAGCAAAAGCCCTCGAAGAGGAGGTGCGGAAGCGCGACTCCGACATTGCTACCCTCGCGGACCAAAAGCGCGCTGTTGAGGAGGAAAACGCTCAGACGAAAAGGGCGAAGGAGGAAGCTGATGAAGCAGCACGGCAGGCTCTCGCTACCCAAGGTGAGGAACTTGGCGACGTGAAAACTCGATTACAGGCAATGGAGCAAGCCGAAGTTCGCCGCGTCGAGAAAGAGCGGGACGACAACGCCACGCGCGAAAAGAAGTCGGCGCAGTTCGTATATCTGGGATCTCTGATTGTGGTGATCACGCTTTCATCCATCGGGGCTTGGCAGGCCAAAAAGCTATTCCCTTGGTATGCCAAGATCCTTGGCTCGCTTCCGACAAGCGGACTTATCGCCATCATCACGTTTGTGCTCGGGCATCTCGCCCTAGAGCTCTCAATTTGTCGAAGACCGGCGATTTCAAAGCTCTGGCCTTTTCTCCAAGTGAAACGCTTTAGCCGGATTCTCTGGGCGATAGTTATTCTCGGTTTCTTTGTCGGCGTTGTAGGGAACATTTTCGCGAATTGGATTCAAAAGAACCTCGATGCGGAGACGAACAGCCCGCCCGCTGCCGACGCAAAGGTGCCCGAACCACCTGTTTCAAAATAGACGAGCGCATGAACCTCAACGAATCCATCGTCGAACACGCCGCGCTCGAATGGTTCGCGGAGCTGAGCTATGCCATCGGGCACGGGCCACACATCGCGCCAGGAGAGCCGGCGACTGAGCGTGTGTCGTTTGCTGACGTGGTGCTCGCGGGCCGATTGCGCGATGCGATTTGTCGGTTGAATCCGGCGATTCCTGAAGACGCGCGCGACGAGGCCTTGCGCAAGGTGCTGCGCGTTGGCACGCCGTCGCTCGTGCAGACCAATCGAGCGTTTCACCGGCTGCTGCGCGATGGTGTGCCGGTGGAATATGCGCGGGCTGATGGCAGCATCGCTGGGGATCATGTGCGGCTGGTGAGCTTCGATGACGTGAACGCGAATGATTGGTTTGCGGTGAACCAGTTCACGGTGATTGAGGGGCAGAACAACCGGCGACCGGACGTGGTGGTGTTCGTCAATGGCTTGCCCTTGGGTTTGGTTGAGCTGAAAAATCCGGCCGATGAAAACGCGACGATCTGGAGCGCGTATTCGCAGGTGCAGACGTACAAGTCGGAGATTGCGACGCTGCTGCATTACAACGCGGCGTTGGTGTTGAGCGACGGCGTTCAGGCGCGCATTGGCTCACTGACGGCGAATCAGGAATGGTTCAAGGTGTGGCGCACGATTGATGGCGAGACCGATGCGCCGAAGGTGGCGCTTGAGCTCGAGGTGTTGGTGCGCGGTGTGTTCGAACGGAAGCGCTTTCTGGATTTGCTCCAGCATTTCGTCGTGTTTGAGGAAGACCCCGATTCTGGCGCGGTGCATAAGATCATCGCGGGCTACCACCAGTTTCATGCCGTGAACGCGGCTGTCGAGGAGACGGTCCGCGCGAGCGGGATGACGGACATTAACGTCGCGCGCCATCAACCGGAAACGGGTACGTACTGGGCGGGCCGGATGCATGGCGGAAAACCCGGCGACCGGCGCGCGGGCGTGGTGTGGCACACGCAGGGCAGCGGCAAGAGTTTTTCGATGTTGTTTTACGCTGCGCGCATGGTGAGGCACGCGGCGATGCAAAACCCGACGCTGGTGGTGCTGACGGACCGCAATGATCTGGACGATCAATTGTTCGGGCAGTTTCAGCGCTGCCATGACCTGCTAGGGCAGACACCGGTGCAGGCGGCCAATCGGGACAAGCTCCGAGAACTCCTGGCGGTGGCGAGCGGGGGCGTGGTGTTTACGACGATTCAGAAGTTTTTGCCCGAGAAGGGCGAGAAGATGCCCGCGCTGAGTCCGCGCCGGAACATCGTGGTGATCGCGGATGAAGCGCACCGCAGTCAGTACGACCTGATCGACGGTCTTGCGCGCCACATGCGGGATGCGTTGCCGCAAGCGTCGTTCATCGGTTTCACGGGAACGCCCATTGAACAAACCGACGCCAACACACGAGCGGTGTTCGGCGACTACATCTCGATCTACGACATTCAGCGCGCGGTGGCCGACAAAGCCACGGTGCCAATTTATTACGAGAGTCGCATTGCAAAGCTCGGTCTGAACGCGGCCGAGTTACCAGCGATTGACGAGGAATTCGACGAGATCACCGAAGACGAAGAGCTGAGTCGCAAAGAAAAACTCAAAACTAAGTGGGCCGCGCTGGAAGCGCTTGTAGGTGATCCGAAGCGCGTGAAATTGATTGCCGCGGATCTGGTGAAGCATTTTGAAAAGCGCGTGGACGCGATGGACGGCAAGGCGATGATCGTCTGCATGAGTCGTCGCATTTGCGTGGATTTCTATAACGCGTTGATCGAGCTTCGGCCGGATTGGGCGAGTGCGAAAGACGATGATGCTGAAAGCGAAAAAGGGCAGAAGTGTGTCGTCAAAGTGGTGATGACCGGCAGCGCTGACGATGGCCCGGAATGGCAGCGGCACATCCGCAGCAAAGACAAACGGAGAAGACTCGCCAACCGTTTCAAGGACAGCAAAGACCCGTTCCGCATCGTCATCGTGCGCGACATGTGGCTCACCGGGTTCGACGCGCCGTGTCTGCACACGATGTATGCGGACAAGCCGATGCAGGGGCACGGTCTGATGCAGGCGATTGCACGCGTGAACCGGGTGTTCCGTGACAAACCAGGCGGATTGGTGGTGGATTACCTTGGTCTTGCGGATCAGTTGAAGCATGCGCTGGCGACGTACACCGAAAGCGGCGGAAAAGGCGATCCGACGTACGACACGAATCAGGCTGTGGCCGTGATGCTGGAAAAGTATGGCATCGCCTGCGACATGATGCACGGGTTGAATTGGGACAAATGGGTTACGGGTAAGGCGACGGAGCGTTTAGCGCTGATCCCAGCAGGGCAGGAACGTATCCTAGAACAGAACGACGGCAAGAAACGATTTGTGCAAGTAGTGACAGAGCTTTCTCGCGCATTCGCGCTTTGCGCGTCGCACGATGAAGCTACGGCCATTCGCGATGACGTCAGTTTCTTTCAGGCGATTCAGGCCGCGTTGAACAAGCAATTTACATCGAACCGGAAAACGCCAGAGCAGATCGACGCGGCTGTTCGCCAGCTTGTGTCGCGCGCGATTACGACCGACGGCGAGGTGATTGATGTGTTCACGGCTGCGGGGTTGCCGAAGCCGGACATTGGCATTTTGTCGGAACAATTTCTAGCGGAAGTGCGCGGGTTGAAGCATCGCAACGTGGCGGCTGAACTGTTGGAAAAACTTCTGAAGAATGAGCTTCAGGCGAGGTCAAAACAAAATCTTGTGCAGTCACAACTGTTCAGCGAAAAGCTCAAGAAAACGCTCAACGCGTATCACAACCGAGCGATTGCGACGCAGGACGTGATCGACGAATTGATCAAGCTGGCGAAGGAAATCAGCGCGGACGATACGGCGGCTGATCGGTTGGGTTTGAGCAAAGATGAGAAGGCGTTTTACGACGCGCTTGCCGCGAACGAGAGCGCGGTGAAGGCAATGGGCGACGACAAACTGAAAGTCATCGCCGCGGAACTCATCACACAAGTGCGCAAGAGCGTCACGATTGACTGGACGCTGCGAGATAGTGCGCGGGCGAAAATTCGCGTGATGGTGAAGCGAATCTTGAACAAATACGGCTATCCGCCAGACCTTCAAGATGCGGCAGTGAAGACGGTGTTGGCGCAAGCGGAATTGCTGTGCGCGGATTGGGCGGGCTAACTCCCTGCGGTTCGTAAGTTGGTTTCGCCATCATCGTTTCCAATCGATGTGATTGGCCGTATATACTCCCCGTATATCCTCTCCCAGGAGCCCGCCATGACCATCGCTCGCATCTTTCAGTCTGGTAACAGTCAGGCCGTGCGTTTGCCGAAGGAATTTCGATTCAACACGGACCGTGTTGAGATTTTTCGGCAGGGGAACGACATCATTTTGCGCGAGCGACCGGCGACCGGCGCGGTGATTTTTGATGCGTTGGCTGAGCTGCCAGACGATTTCATGGACGAAGGTCGCGCGGATAAGCCTCCGCAGGTGCGCGAGGGGCTGTAGATGGCCGTTCGCTACCTGCTCGACACGAACATTTGCATTTACATCGCGAAGCACAATCCCCCGGCCGTTCGTGCGCGGTTTGCGGCGCACGCGGCCGATGCACTGGCGATGTCGGTGATTACGCTGGGCGAGCTTCAGCACGGGGCTGAAAAGAGCCAAGCACGCGACAGGTCGCTGGCAACGTTGCAACAGTTGGTCGCGGTGATTCAGGTGATGCCTCTGACCGAGGCGGCGGGCCGACATTACGGCGAGATTCGCAGCGCGTTGGAGCGCGCCGGGCAAACCATCGGCAACAACGATTTGTGGATCGCGGCGCATGCGCGCGCTGAAGGCTGGGTGCTGGTGACCAACAATGAGCGCGAGTTTCGGCGCGTCGATGGCCTCGCGGTGGAGAACTGGGCGGCGTAATTGTCGCGAGTTTTCGCGGGTTGCTCGCGGTTTCCCGGATTTAGGGGGTGTGGCCCGAATGTTCGCGCAATGTCGCTGTATTCGTCGCTTCGACGAGAGCGGTCCGCCGCCTAGCTAAGCTCTTCAATCACCAACGCGTGATAGCGATGGACGAAGGCGAACGGCACTTGGCGGATGATGGTCATGGCGCGCTCGACGTCGGGGTCGGTTTTTGCGTGGATTACGAGAAAGGCGCCGTTTTTTCCGGCTAGCTCTAGGTGCGTCTCGACTGCGCGGGCGCTCCATCCGAGGCGCGCGAAAAATCCGTCGTTTTGCGCGAGATTGTTTTCGGCGGCGCGCCGAACTTCTTCGGCACCGTAGAACGCGCAGTCGGCGTCGGTGTAACCCTCTGCCACGAACTCGCCGTGAATCGCCTTGGCCTGAGCCTGCGTCGGAAAGCCGACGACCAAGTGGCCCGTGGGATAAAAAATTCCAAAGTCGCTCGTTTGCGTCGCCACCAGATCAATGGCGCTTTGCTTCGGGATCGTGGCGGTGGCAGCGAACATGGTGCGTCTCTCGTTATGTTTAGCGCCCTGATCGCCAGAGCAGCATCGTCGCCGATTGTCCGCTGCGGCCACGCCTGCGCGCTGTGCGCTGTCGTACATATGCGAATTGGCGGCTGGCGTCGCTGGTTTGAACCGGAGGCTTATCGCGGGCAAGCCCGCTCCCACAGTTTGGTGGCCGGGGATCTCCTTGGCGTTGTTTGGTTGGTAGCAATTTGAGGTGCAATGAGATTGCACCCTAATTTGTTACGGGTTCTTCGGTTTGCTTTGGATATGGCTTTTCGGCGCGAACGACAGCTGGGTGGTCGTTCTAGATCGATTTAGGCTTATGTTGATATACGTGCAAAAACGCCTGCAACGACCGTTGGGCTGTCGTTGGAGCGATAAAGCTGTATCCGGAGAATTGTGGCGGTGTTTCGCGATGAGCTGGCAAATCCGGCCGTACGGCCTGCGTCGGCTATGCGGCAACCGGGATGTCGGTGTTGAGTAGGTCAATGTGGCCGGGGCGGTGGACCGTGTAGCCCTGGGCGTAGTCGACGCCGATTTCGGTGAGTTTGGCGAGCACTTCGGGCGACTCGACCCATTCGGCGACGGTTTGCATGCCAAGGGCGTGGGCGATGTCGTTCATCGATTTGACCATCGCTAAATCTTGCGGGTTGTTCAGCATGTCGACGACGAAGCCTCCGTCGATTTTGAGCATGTCGCACTGCAAGAGTTTGAGGTGGGCGTACGACGTGAAGCCGGTGCCGAAGTCGTCGAGCGCGAATTTGCAGCCGTAGCGGCGAATGTCGCGGATGAATTCTTGCGCGGCGGTGTAGCTGCGGATGGCGGCGGTTTCGGTGATTTCGAACATGATTTTTTCCGCGGGAATGCCACAGTGCGGCAGCGTTTCCTGAAGAAAAGTTTTTACCTCGGCGTTGGCGAGCGAACTGGCCGAGAGGTTGATTGAGATGCATTGCATCGCGTCGAAGAGGGCGCGGTGGTTGTGAATCCACTCGAACGTTTTGGTGATGACCCATACGTCGATTTCGTGCGCGCGGCGCAGTTGCTCGACGGCACTGACGAATTCGCCGGGGCGTTGCGTGTGCTCGGGGCCGTCGCCGACGCCGAGCAAAATTTCGTAGATCGGCAGCGGATTTTTCGCGGGGTTGAGCGGCTGCACTTTTTGGCTGCGCAGATGCATGCCTTTGCCTGCGAGCAGGGTGTCGATGCGGCCGGCCCAACTCATGACGGACTCTTGGCGCAACAATTCTTGGTTGGTCAGTTCGTAGACCTGCAAATTGTTGCGGCCCAGCGCGCGCGCGGTTAAGCAGGCTGAATCGGCGCGGCGAATGATCTCGGCATTGCTGCACTGCACGGGCAAAAAATCGCTGATGCCGACGTGAATGCCGAGGCTGTAACGGTGTTCCTCGTGACGGAATTGCGAGTCCTTTAGCTTCGCGACCATCTGCTTGACTTGCGTGCGTGCGGCGTCGGCAGCGACGTCAGGCAACAGGAGCGCGAACGTGCCTTCGCGAATGCTGGCGACTACGGCGCTCTCGGCGAAACACGCGGCGATGCGATCTGCGAGTTCACGCGAAAGGCGCTCCACCGCCTCGAAGCCACAGGTGTTGGCGATCATGCGGAATTGGTCGAATTCGACGACGCAGACGGTGTGCGAGTGCGTCGTGTCGCTTGGCGCAGGAAGCTTGGCGAGCGTGAGGAGGAAGCCTTTTTGGTTAGGCAATCCGCTGACGGCGTCTAGCGTCGCTTCGGAGAGCAAACCTTGGAACGCTTCGTCGACCAGACCAAGCTCAGAGCGATCCACCGCCGGCAGCGCTAGGCTCGCAGCGCGCACGGCGCGGCCGTCTTCGATTTGTTGGCTTAGGTCGCTAAACGTCAGTTCGATGTTGCTGGTGCCTGAGCGATTGGCGAACGCGCAAATCGCGCTCGAATAGCTCATCCACACGACCTGCATCGGCGCGCGACCGGAGGCTGTGGCGATGTCCCACCAATCGCCAATGCGCACACCGTGCAGTGCGGCGGGGAACTCGGTTTGGCTACGGGCTTTGGACGGGTCTTGCGCGGGCAGGTCAATCCACTCGACCGTGCCGCTGGCGTCGGCGGCCTTGTGTTTGCCGAGGTAGTGTCCGACGTCGTTGAGAATTTCGTCGTGCAATTGATCGTCGACAGCCGCGGCGGCGAGCGCACGCTCGACTTCGATGATCACGGCCGGGGCGTTGAGCGTGGCGCTGTTGGCATTGGTTCTGCCGTCGGAATTCGCGGCGCTGGGTGCGCAGCCCTCGACGATGCGATCCAAGAGCGCGAGGCCCGCGCCCCAGTCCGGGCTACTCGCGCGACCGCGCATAACGGAGAGCACGAACACATGGCGCAAACCACCGTCGAGCAAATCAAAAATCACGCGTGGAATGCGACGGCCCGACAAGCGGCGCGCGAGGGTTTCGTCGACCTGCGTGCGCGCGGTGCGGATGCAATCACGCGCCGCGAGCGCTTCTTGCGCACGTTCGACACGCGCGCGACGAGCACGGCGCAGCGGCAGCAATTCAGCTTCGAGTTGCGCCTGAACCCGGGCAAAGACGGTCGGATCGGCGTCCGCCATCGCGCGGATTTGCTCGATCAGCGCGGCGAGCTTGGCCTCCAGCGCCGGGTCGAGAAAGCGCCCCGCGTCGTCGGTGGCGATCGCGAATTCGTCGAGCAGATTGACGACGTGGCGCGCGGGGTGAGCGCTACTCGCCGGAAAGGAGGTGTCGGTGAGCGCGAGTTTTTGTAGCGGACGATCAAGTCGTTGCACCAGTGCGCGCACCGAGGAATTCGGCGCTAACGCCTGCCAACCGCGTTGCAGCAATTGCTCAACGGAATCGATACGCGAGCGCTGTTCGGATGAAAGCGTCGCGCCGCTCCCGAGCTTGGCGTCGAGCAGAGTGCTCAGCGGTGTTTGTGCAGTGTCGCCCGCGCGCGTGGCGGGCAACGCGTTAATGGCGCTAAGCAGCGTGTCGACGGCAACATCGGGGCCGGTCGCGTTGTCGGCGGCATCGCGATGAGTATGTGCGACGAGGCTGAACAAATCGCCGGTTGAAGGCACCGCGGACGCGACGATGGTGACGCGCGTCGATGGCTTTTTGGGCTTGCTGGTTGCTTTGATGGCCGCTGTTGGCGGCGCACTTGGCGGCGTCTCGTCAACCCGTACAGCGGCATCCGGGCGCAGCGGCTGCACCGCGGAGCCGACGGCTTTAGGCAGCGTGGCAAAGCGCAGCGTGGAGAGCGCTTTGGTGAGGTTGTGATAGAGCCGCTGCACGTCGCGCAGCAACAAATCTTCGAGTGATTTGTAGAGGCCAGGCCAAATTTCTGGCGCAACGCGAACGCCGGACAGCGCGGCGCGAAACGCGCGACAAATGACGGTCGGCCCGAACGGGTTGGTGGCCCGCAGCACCTGGCGACGTACGAGCAGTCCTAGACGGCGCTCAAGCTCGCTGAGCTGGGGCGTGACGCTGGACTCCACGCGTTCGATGATTCGCGTGACGGCTAGAAAATGCTCCAGCTCGGCGTCGTCCATCAGCTGCAAGTCACGGCCGAGTAGCGACAGTGGTTCCGCTTCGTCAAATTGCAAGCGACGAATTCCAGCGTCGATCTCGGAGAAAAACTGCGTGTGGAAAGCGCCACGTGACTCGGCCAACGCTTGTCGCGCAGCTTGGCGTGGCGTCACCGTGACGCTGCCGCTGCTGCTGAGTCTTACGTCTGCGAGCTGCTTGCTCACGCCGTCAAAAAAATCCGCTTCGAGCGTCTCCAGCGCGGCTCGGAAATGTGAGCTACAGGTTTTTATCAGCGCACTGGCGACGGCTTTGGGCGGTTGACTCTCGGCGATGTCGGCTACGTTTGACACGAGCTTCGCGCTCGCCGATTCGAGCCATTGGCGCGCACCAGCCGGCATCGTGGCGACGGCTATACCGAGCCCGGACGATGAAACATAGACGATGCGGCCGGTGGCGGTGTAGGTTTCGCCGGTGGCGTTCGCCGTGTTCGCCCCCTGGGCTTTGAACTCGATGCTGACCGTTGCGCCACGTAACGCAGTGCGCGAAAGCCCTTGCGCTACGGTGGGGTGCAGCGCGGCGAAGAGACCGGATTCGCTGTACTCACGAATTTCCGCGTCAAGCGCGGTCGTCTTTTGTGCAGGCGCGTTGGCAGCGGTCGGAACGAGAACACGCACAGCCCAACGCGTCGCGCGGCGCTCATGGCGGCGGCGTTCGGACGATTCGCTGATTTCGGTGTCCGGCGTAGCTTGCTGCATGTAGAGGAAGGTTTGGCGAGGATCGATTGCGTGCATCACGCGGCACACGCATAAGAAGTATCTTAAACAATCGCCCGACAGCGCAGCGGTTGGTTGCGGCAATTTTTGTGCTTGCGACAACTTCGTATTGTCGAACTTTTGCGGCGGATTGTCGAATGTAAATTGCGCGATTTCGCTATTTCGTGACGCGCGACAAACTTGACTGTTCGCTCACAGCGTCGCAAAGCGTTTGAATTCTCGCGGAGGGCCAGATCTTCCGCAATGCTCAGACCGAGCGAATCTTCCAATCCAAAAAGTATTCGTACAGCTTTTTGGTTCGAGCGACAGCCGGGCGGCGTTTGGAGCAGCTTTTGCAAGCTTATCGACAAATAGCCAAAACAACCTGTATGCCATATACAGCAGTCGTTGGACGAACAAAGCTGTTGCGCGTTCTTGCCAGGAAGCCCGGCGCGATTTCCACGCCGGGACGCCGTTCCAGACAGGTGGCCGTCAGCCTTGGTGACGCATACTTACGCCTATAGCGGGGCTTTCATCACGAATTGCCTAATTTTTTATGGTCCGCGCAACGGTGCCGCGGATGTCTCAGGAGGAAAACATGTCTAAGCGCGATGTAGTGGTGTTGAGTGCAGTTCGTTCGGCAATCGGTTCATTCGGGGGCGTGCTCTCCGATATGGAGCCGCCGGAGTTGGGCGGTCTGGTGATGAAAGAGGCGGTCAAGCGCTCTGGCGTTGACCCAAAAGAGATTAACTACATCACGGTGGGCAACACGATCCCGACCGATAGCCGTTTTCCGTACGTTGCGCGCGTGGCTTCGATCCAAGCCGGTTTGCCGATGGAATCGGTCGCGATGTCTGTGAACCGTTTGTGCTCGTCGGGTCTGCAAGCGATCGTTACGACCGCGCAAAACATTCTGCTCGGTGACTGCGACTACGGCGTCGGCGGCGGCGTGGAAGTCATGTCGCGCGGTGGCTATTTGTCCGCAGCGATGCGCTCGGGCGCGCGCATGGGCGACACCAAGCTGATCGACATGATGGTCGCGACCCTGACCGATCCGTTCGGCGTGGGCCACATGGGCATTACCGCTGAAAATCTTTGCACGAAATGGGGCATCACGCGCGAAGAGCAAGACGCGCTCGCCGTTGAGTCGCATCGTCGCGCAGCCGCTGCGCAAGCCGCTGGCTACTTCAAGTCGCAGATCGTGCCGATCGTGAAGCAAACGCGTAAAGGCGAAGTGACCGTCGACACCGACGAGCACATCAAAGCGTCGACCACGATGGATACGCTGGGCAAGATGAAGCCTGCGTTCAAGAAAGACGGCAGCGTGACGGCGGGCAATGCTTCGGGCATTAACGACGGCGCAGCGTTCTTCGTGTTGGCCGATGCCGCAGTCGCCGCAGCAGCGGGCCACAAAGCGATGGCACGTTTGGTGTCGTACGCGGTTGCCGGCGTGCCGAACGACGTGATGGGCGAAGGCCCAATCCCTGCGTCGAAACTGGCGTTGAAAAAAGCAGGCCTGACGCTTGACCAGATGGATGTCATCGAGTCGAACGAAGCCTTCGCAGCGCAAGCGATTGCCGTGTCGCGCGGCCTCGGCTTGGACATGGCGAAGACCAACCCGAACGGCGGCGCGATTGCACTCGGCCACCCGATCGGTGCGTCCGGCTCGTTCATCGCCACCAAGGCGCTGTACGAACTGCAACGCACCGGCGGTAAATACGCATTGGTGACGATGTGTATCGGCGGCGGTCAGGGTATTGCAGCGGTGTTCGAACGCCTCTAGTCGTTCGTTTCAGCTTAGAAAAACGGCGCTTCGGCGCCGTTTTTTATGTTGGCGAGTACGGCACGCCCCGCATGTAGGCGGGGACTTGGCCGCGCTCCTCTCATGGCACCGAGCGACGCCAAGTCGTCGCCTACAACCTGAACCTGTAGGCGCAGACTTGGCCGCGCTTGCTAGCATGAACGCACCCAAGGAGCCATCATGCCAACGACCAACACCTGCCTCACCCTCGAAGTTGCGAAATCTCATCCAGATCAATCGCGCGTTGCCTCTGCGCCTTTGCCCGCAGCGTTGGCGTCGGGCGAGGTTTTGCTGAAGGTTGAAAACTTTGCGTTCACAGCGAACAACGTGACCTACGCGATGTTTGGTGACGCGATGCACTACTGGCAATTTTTTCCGTCGAGCGATGCGGCGTGGGGCGTGATCCCTGTGTGGGGCTTTGCGACGGTGTTGTCGAGCGAAGCTGACGGCATCGCGGTGGGCGAGCGCTTTTATGGATATTTCCCGACCGCAACGCATGTGGTGGTGAAGCCAGATCGCGTGTCGCCCGGCGGGTTTGTTGATGGCGTGGCGCATCGCGTGGGGCTGCCGGCGGTATACAACCAATACGTCCGCTGTAGCGCTGACGCTGGCTATCGCGAGTCACTAGAGGCGCAGCAAGCATTGTTGCGACCGCTCTTTTTCACGAGCTTTTTGATCGACGATTTCTTGCATGACAACGCATGGTTCGGCGCAGAGCGGATTGTGTTGTCCAGCGCGTCGAGCAAGACGGCTTACGGCACGGCGTTTTGTCTGCATGCGCGCAAGGCAGTGGACGTGGTGGGTTTGACCTCGAAGGCAAACCTTGATTTCACGCGCAGTTTGGGGTGCTACACCGAAGTGTTCACGTACGACGACGTGGCCGAGATTGGCAAGGGTGTACCGACGGTTTACGTGGATTTTTCGGGCAACACTGACCTGCGTCGCGCGATTCACACGCAGTTTGGCGATGCGCTGAAACACAGCGCATCCATCGGCGGCACCGATTGGCAACACCTAGGAAAAGTAGGCGATCTTCCTGGCCCTCGGCCCACGCTGTTCTTCGCGCCATCGCAGATTCAGAAGCGCATCAAGGATTGGGGCAACGCGACGCTGATGCAGCGACTCGCCGCTGCGTGGACCGATTTCATGGTCCCGGTGACGCGGCACGACCAGCCGTGGCTGGTCGTGAATTCGGTGCGTGGCGTTGAGGCGTCGCAAGCGGCGATGCAACGCGTAGTCGCTGGGAAAGTGAAGCCGGACGAGGGGATGATTTTGTCGTTGTGGGGGTAGTGCGTAAAGACGGTTTGTAGGCGACGACTTGGCGTCGCTCGGGTGTCGCGGGGAGCGCGGCCAACTCCGAATAATGTTTGGTTAGCAAAACAAGCCATTTTTTGCCACTGATGTACACAGATTACACGGAGCACACAAACAAAGATCTGTGTTCATCTGTGGAAATCTGTGGCAAAAATTTCTTCACCGAACCGTATTGGGTCGATTCAGCGCCTGCATTGTGGAATGCGCTGCGACAAATTACGCCAGCGCTGAGCGCGCTTCGTTGCGCCGCGATTTGCGAACGATGAACCAAATGACCAAACCCATCACAATCAACGGCATGCCCAGCACCACAGCGATGGCGCCCAGCACCACCGCGACCAACGCGAGCGAGAACAGGGTGACCACCGTCCCAATGACGATCGCCGCCGAAATCGCGAGCCACGCAACGAAAACGTCAAGAAATCCGCGCATGAAAATGCCTTGCACCTCGATGTGATGCCCGCCAATGCGCACTTGCGCATTGGCTGCATCGGGCAGAAACTGCATGGCGAGCAACGCGCCGAAGGCGGCGACACCAACGATCGCTAAGATCACGAGTAGGCTGCGCAGTCCGATTTTGAGTCCTGGTTTCATGGTTATTTCCTTGTTCGCGTTGTGAGGTGGTTCTCGATGGAGTGAATTGTCCAAGTCGCCCAAAGCGTTGAATACGGCCACGCGACCGTTAGCGGGAGATGGGGACGAAACGCAGAAACAGCGCGCGAACGGATTGCGCTGTCAACCAGCGCGGTCACCTTGCGTTACATTGCCGCAGCGCGTTGCTGATGCCACGGGTTTTTGGCTCAGAATCGTCGCTTCCGCCGCGAAGTTGCGGTGAAGTCCTATTCTGTTACCCCAACTTACTTGGAGCCATTGAATGAAACGTTTCACCACCGCATTGCTCGCTGCTGCGCTGCTCTCGTCGCCACTGTTCGCGCTTGACGCGTCTCAGGCTAAGAAAGACGCCGCCACCGCCACCAAGCCAGCCGCCGCCGCGCCCGCCAAAGCGGCCGAGCCGATGGACATCAATACGGCCACGGCCAAGCAACTGGCCACGCTCGACGGAATCGGCGATGCGCGCTCCGCCGCTATCGTCAAAGGTCGCCCCTACGCAGGCAAGGATGATTTGGTCAACAAGAAAATCATCCCGCAGGATGTGTACGACAAGATCAAAGACAAGATCATCGCCAAGCAGAAGAAGTAACGCTCGCCCCGGATTTGGGGGAATCGTTACGAAAAAACGCCCGGTTCGCCGGGCGTTTTTATTTCGTGCGTTTGCGCGCGTCGCGGGCACCGCGTACGGGCAGAACCTAAAATCGGGCAATGCAACCACACCAAAACCGCCAACAGCTTTTTAGCGCTACCGACAGCCAGGCAGTCTATTCAGGCTATTTTTTTGATTTATCGACATTACCGATAATATCGGTTAAACGACCGGCTGGCTGTCGTTGCATGGGAAAAGCTGTGTCAGTGGGTGCGCCATCATGACGCCCGTAATCACCATCGACGGCCCGGTCGCCTCGGGCAAGGGCACGGTTGCTCGTAAGGTCGCCGAGGCGCTCGGATTTCACTTGTTGGACTCAGGCGCGATCTATCGGGCGCATGCGTTGGCGTGTCTTTCGAGGAACTTGGATTTCAATGAAATCAATGTGTTAGAGGAACAAGCTAAAGCGCTTTCTCTAAAGTTTGAGGGCGAAACCGTGTGGATCGACGGGGTGGATGCGACCGAAAAAGTGCGCTCCGAAGCCGCCGGCATGGCGGCGTCAACGCTTTCAGCGATCCCGGAAGTTCGCGCAGCGCTGCTGCAACGCCAGCGTGATTTCGCGGAAGGGCCTGGGTTGGTGGCCGATGGCCGCGACATGGGGACCGTTGTTTTTCCCGATGCGCCGCTGAAAATTTATCTCACAGCGACGGCCGAAGTTCGTGCCGGCCGACGCGCCGGACAGGTGGCGGCGCAGCGCCTCGCAAGCCTCACCGACCACGACGCTAAGCGGTTGATTGAAAAGGGAAAATCCCCTACAATGCACGGCTTGCTTGAAACCATTCGAGCGCAAGTCCAGACCGAGGTCGAAGCGCAAATTCGGCAGCGCGATTCGCAGGATAAATCCCGCGCGATTGCACCGCTGAAGCCCGCGCTAAACGCCATCGTTATCGACAACGCCGCGCACCGTCCTACACAGACGGTTGAGGCCGTGTTGGCGCTCTGGAAACTTCGCACGAATGATTGCTAGCTTGGCGCTGACGCCGCGACACTTCGTCGCGCATCGGCATGTTTCAACCTAACCTCTACTCTCCAGCACTGTCGCCGGGGCGAGAGCAAACCGAAAGTTACTTCCCTTAATGTCAACCGAAAACCAATCCTTCGCAGAAATGTTCGAAGAGAGCCTGGTGCGCAAAGAAATGCGCCTTGGCGAAGTGATCACTGCTGAAGTGGTCCGCGTCGATTACAACGTTGTAGTCGTGAACGCCGGTCTCAAATCTGAGGCCTATGTCCCAATCGAAGAATTCAAAAATGACCGCGGCGAAGTTGAAGTCGCTGCTGGTGATTTCATTCAGGTAGCGATCGAAGCCATCGAAAACGGCTTCGGCGAAACCAAGCTTTCACGCGATAAAGCTAAGCGTCTGGCCTCGTGGTATTTCCTCGAGAACGCCATGAACCAAGGCGACATCGTCTCCGGTATGGTCGTTGGCAAAGTCAAAGGCGGCCTGACCGTCATGACGCACGGCGTGCGCGCCTTCCTGCCAGGCTCGCTGGTCGACATGCGTCCTATCAAGGACACGTCGCCGTACGAAGGCAAAGAGCTCGACTTCAAAGTCATCAAGCTCGACAAAAAGCGTAACAACGTGGTCGTTAGCCGCCGCGCAGTCCTCGAAGTGTCGATGGGTGCAGAGCGCGAGAAGCTTCTCTCCACGCTGGCCGAAGGCGCGACCGTTACCGGTACAGTCAAAAACATCACCGACTACGGCGCCTTCGTGGACCTGGGCGGTATCGACGGCTTGTTGCACATCACCGATCTGGCATGGCGTCGCGTCAAGCACCCATCGGAAGTGCTCACCGTGGGTCAAGAAGTTACGGCCAAGGTTCTCAAGTTCGACCAAGAGAAGAACCGTGTTTCTCTCGGCCTCAAGCAATTGGGCGACGATCCGTGGGTCGGTCTTGCACGTCGCTACCCACAAGGTACGCGTCTGTTCGGCAAAGTCACCAACATCACTGACTATGGCGCCTTCGTTGAAATCGACGCTGGCATCGAAGGCTTGGTACACGTGTCCGAGATGGACTGGACTAACAAGAACGTTAGCCCAGCCAAAGTAGTGTCGTTGGGTGACGAAGTCGAAGTGATGATCCTCGAGATCGACGAAGACCGTCGTCGTATTTCGCTCGGCATCAAACAATGCCAAGCTAATCCGTGGGACGAATTTGCTGCCAACTACAAAAAAGGCGACAAAGTTTCCGGCGCGATCAAGTCGATCACCGACTTCGGCGTATTCATCGGTCTTCCAGGCGGCATCGACGGTCTTATCCACCTGTCGGATCTGTCTTGGAACGTTCCGGGCGAAACCGCTGTGCGCGACTTCAAGAAAGGCCAGGAGCTCGAAGCTGCTGTGCTCGGTATTGACGTCGAGCGCGAGCGCATCTCGCTTGGCATCAAGCAGCTCGACGGCGATCCGTTCAACAACTACGTCGCCATCAACGACAAGGGCGCGATTGTCAACGGTACCGTTAAGTCGGCCGAAGCCAAAGGCGCTGTTATCCAGTTGGCCGATGATGTTGAAGGCTACTTGCGTGCGTCCGAAGTGTCCCGTGAGCGTGTGGAAGACATCCGCAGCCACGTGAAAGAGGGCGAGACTGTTGAAGTGATGATCATCAACGTTGACCGCAAGACGCGCAACATCAGCTTGTCGATCAAAGCGAAAGACTCTGCTGAGGAAGCTGAAGCCGTACGCGCACACGCTAAAGACGACAGCGCGACCGGTTCCGGTTTGGCAGGTCTTGGCGCGTTGCTGAAGTCCAAGCAAGACAAGCCAGAGTAAGCAAGATTGGGTGTGGCCGACCTGTTTCAGGGTTGCGACGTTTTTTAGAAGAGGGTAGCAATGACGCGTTCAAGCTTGGTAGCCAGACTTGCAGAGCGTTTCCCTCATTTGATGGCGCGCGACACTGAACTGGCGGTTCGACTCATACTCGACGCTATTGGGGATGCCCTCGCTGAGGGCTCCCGCGTAGAAGTGCGCGGATTCGGCAGCTTTGCGCTGTCGTTCCGCCCGCCGCGCCTTGGGCGCAATCCAAAATCCGGCGATCAAGTCGTCGTCCCCGCTAAACATGTGCCGCACTTCAAAGCGGGCAAAGAGCTGCGTGAACGCGTTGATCAAATCGCCATCGATGAAGCCGCGGCCGCTGCTGCAAAAGCACGCACGCCGACCGTTAACGATATCGCGATGAAGAATGCCTAACGCGCCACGGACTGTTCCATCGCATGTGGACATGAGTTTCGTAGGAAATCAACGTGGAATTTGAAGCGTGGTGGCTGCTAATTCCCCTCGGATGTTTTGCCCTTGGCTGGTTTGCTGCTCGGGTCGATATCCGTTATGTATTACGCGAAGCGCGCGCGTTGCCCTCCGCGTACTTTCGCGGACTTAATTTTTTGCTGCGGGAGCAACACGACAAAGCCGTTGAGAGCTTCGTCGATGTGTCACGCCGCGATCCCCATGCCCTCGATCTTCAACTGGCGCTCGGCAGTCTGTTTCGCCGCCAGGGAAGAATAGGGGAGGCCACGGGCATTCACCAGTCGTTGGTGGACAGACACGATTTACCCAAAGAAAAGCGCGACCTAGCGCAGTTTGAATTGGCACAAGATTTTCACGCGGCGGGATTGTTTGATCGTGCTGAGACTGTGTACGAGCAACTGACTGGAACCGCGTATGAAGCCGAAGCAGTAATGAAGCTAGCATCGGTCTTGGAGCAGGAAAAGGCTTGGCAAAAGGCGATTGCCGCCCGTGAGCGGGTGCAGCGCTTGAGCGGTGAGCCGCAGGGGATATTTATCGCGCAGTATCACTGTGAGTTGGCCGAAATGGCACTTGCACTCGGTGACGCTACAGCGGTTGATCAACACCTGTCGG
>Ga0209097_10000802_pt1 | contig 28922 bp, 17 predicted proteins | sample AD_UKC052_MetaG_FD_184419 | JGI IMG/M metagenome (GOLD analysis project Ga0209097, IMG submission 184419) | Active sludge microbial communities of municipal wastewater-treating anaerobic digesters from USA - AD_UKC052_MetaG (SPAdes) (version 2) | ecosystem: Engineered > Bioreactor > Anaerobic >... | reverse complement strand
TGCTCCCGTTTATTTGAGAATAAGCCATAGAGCAAAGAGCTACAAAAGAGCATAATAAATAGATTTTCTTCATGCAAATAGGGTTAGTTTTCTCATAAACACGTGTGTGAAATTTTTGTTTAAAATAATCAATATTTCTGTGCTTCAAATTGTTGTGGCGAAATAATCGAGTAAGTTTCTGACTTAGTTTGGATAATTTGGTTAGTGTCATTATTTACTTTTAACATCCAAATTCTGTTTGTCTATGATGTTTTATTTCCGATTTCTAATTGCATTTATTTTACTTCACTCAACAATCCAAGCACAAGGTCCTGTTATTATAGGTTATTGGCAAAATTGGATCAGTTCTGAAGCTCCCTATATTCCACTGGATCAAATAGATGGCAGATATGATATCGTTTGTGTATCGTTTGCTGTTCCTACTTCACCAGCGGATATGAATATGCAATTTGTCCCCGAATCGGTGAGTCAAAGTACATTCATTCAACAAATGAGTACCATTCAAGCACAAGGAAAAAAAGTATTGCTCAGCATTGGTGGTGCTAATACGAGTATATCTATGCCCGATCAAACGAGCCATGATGCGTTTATTAACAGCATGAATTCATTATTAGATACCTATCCATTTGATGGCATCGACATCGATATTGAACACGGAAATAGTATACTCGCAAGTGGCATTATTAGCAATCCTACCTCAGTCGATTGTGTGTATTTAATTGATGCCATCACCCAAATAAAAGCACACTATGCTACGACACACTCAAATACTATGATGCTAACATTTGCACCAGAAACAGCTTACGTACAAGGCGGTATGTCGGCTTATGGTGGAATTTGGGGCGGATATTTACCCATTCTTGATGCCCTTCGAGATGACATAAATTATATTCATGTTCAATTGTATAATTCGGGGACTGTTTATGGAATTGATGGAGAAATATATGCACAAGGAACTGCCGATTTTATTGTCGCTATGACAGAAGCCATGATTCAAGGATTTTCTACTTCAGGTGGAGAATTTGCAGGATTTCCAGAGGAGAAAATAGTAGTTGGATTACCGGCATGTACAGCTGCAGCTGGCGGTGGATTTTGTAGTCCAGTCGTTGTAGCATCAGCCATTGACTATCTCCACGGAAACGGAAATGCGCCTGGAAATTACACCTTAGTTCATTCGCAAGGATATCCTCAATTAGGTGGAATGATGACTTGGTCGATTAATTGGGATGCGGTTTCTACTTGTAATGCAAGTCCTTACGAATACGTGAGTAATTACGAGCAATTATTTGAGACGATATTATCAACCGAAGAAAATGGAAAAGAAATAAAACCGGTACTTTTTCCAAATCCAGCAAACACTTTCATACATATTTCGAATTTAACTGATAGCGATTATCAAATTTCTGATATCACTGGAAAGCTTATAAAAGCAGGAAAAATTGATTCAAATTCAACTATTGAAATTGATTCACTTAATGACGGTTTTTATTGGATATACGTAAATCAATCTTGGATAAAATTCGTGAAGCAGTCGTCAAATTAAATATGGAATAATTAAGCTTTAAACTTTGGAAGAAAATCGTTTTATAGTTTCTAATAATTCGTCTTTCCTTCTACGGGCAACTGGAAGATGATTTCCATCACGCATTACAACTTCTCCGCCTTCTCCACGATGATATTCCTTTAAATGTTCCAAGTGAATAATGTAGGAATGATGTATTCGGAAAAATAATTGGCTAGGTAAAATATCTTCAAATTCACGTAATGTTTTAGAAGACAATATTTTTTGATTTAAGGTGTGAATATAAGTATAGTTTCCATCAGCCGCTAAATAAGTAATATCAGAGAAATTCAGAAACAATAATCCTTGTCCGGTAGTAATAGCGAGTGTTTTAGGTGTTTGTCCTTGTTGTAGATTCTTGAGTAAAAACTCTAAACGTTTATCCTGAGATTGATTTGCTAAACTAGATTTTACTCGTTCAACAGCTGCTTTTAAATCATCTACATCAATTGGTTTAACTAAATAATCAATCGCACTGAAACGAATGGCTTGAATAGCATAATGATCGTAGGCGGTGGTAAATATCACTTGAAAGGAACGATCTATTACTTGTTCTAGAAAGGAGAATCCATTCATCAAAGGCATTTCAATATCCAGAAAAACTAAATCTGGATTATATTTTATAATAGCATCTAAACCTTCTTGAGCAGAGTTGCACATGCAAACTAAATCCACATCCTGACAATGCATTACGATTTTATTCTGTAATGCTTCACGACTGGGACGTTCGTCATCGATAAGTATAGCTTTAATCATGAATTTCTATGTTTGTAGACGAACAATTACACGCGTGCCGGCAGCACTTCCATCAGGTTGATAAAGATCGATTGTTTCAATAGAACTACTTCCTAATCGGGAAGTATAAAAGGCAATTCGCTCCGAACTAATTTGAACACCAAGAGAAGGTCGATCTTTCGAATGAGCTGATTTTATTTTCATAGCAGCATCACGACCAATTCCATTATCTTCAATCGTGTAAATCAGCTCCTCTCCTTTTACTTGAGCTATGATTTTTAAATACTTCTCGCCCGACATTTTATGAAGCAAACCATGATGCAATGCATTCTCAATAAAAGGCTGAATTAACAATGGAGGTACTCGATAATCACCTTGTAACAATTCAGCGTCTGCTTCAAATGTCAAATTAATAGAACCATCCTGTCGAAGTTGTTCTAATTCCAGATATATACGAATAGTTTCCCAATCTTTTCGAAATGGAATTTCAGTTGAACGCGAGTGTTCGAGCACATCTCGAATTAATCGAGCAAATCGATGTAAATATTTGGCTGCATTTAAAGAATCATTTTGTTGAATTAGATTATCAATAGAATTCAGACAATTAAATATAAAATGCGGATTCATTTGAGCGCGAAGTGCTGCCATTTCGGTTTCAGCAATACGCTGTTTTAATTGAGCTTTTGAACGAATTGCAATTAGCCTTCTACGAATAATTAAATAAGCAATAACTGCAATTAAACTAATACATAAAATCAGGAACCAGCCTTTTTTCCAAAACGGAGTTTGAATTAGAAATTTCCACGTCACTGGTTTGCTCCATGTATGGTGAATGTTGGCAGCACGTATTTGAATGGTGTAGTCACCCGGCGGTAGATTAATCAAATTCAACTCCCGTTCATTGGTATTTTTCCAAGCTGTATCCGAATTAATTAAATATTGAAATTGTAGTTTATCTGGCAATGTATAATCGATTGCTCCAAATTGAATGGTGATAGAATTCTGGTCTGAATTCAACATTGCTTTTTGAGTGATAGACATTGAACTATCACCCAATAATACACCTCGAATATATACTTCAGGATATTTAATTCCCGTTGTAAAATGCTTTTCACGAATCTGAAAATAACCATTCATGGTTCCAAAAAGTAGTTCTCCATTTCGCATTCGAGAAGGCTTAAACACTTCTTGATCAGTCCATCCCGACTCCATTCCAAATGATGAAAATGATTGTGTTTGGGGATCAAATAAATTAATCGAGCTTGGACAAGAAACCCACATTCTTCCTTTCTTATCAAATGAACACCAATAGGTAAAATTGGATGAAATCCCATTTTGCTGATTGAAATGTGTCATTGTATTTTGCTCAACTGAAAAATGAGCCAAGCCATTGCTAGCAGTACAAATCCATATTGAACCATCTGTTGCTAATTCCAAATCTATAATCGGATATCCGGGTAATGAATTAGGCTTATTCTGCTGGTATTTTAACCAAAAAGAGGAATTGCTACTGAGATTTAAACAATATACACCTTGATTTTCGGTTGCTACCCAGAGTCGATTGAAATTTGTATCAAATTTTATTGCTTGATACCTACAATCTGTATTAGTGCTTGGAATAGGAATGATTTTCTTAAACTTTAAATCGGGTCCAATTTGAAAAACCCCATCTGTCCAACTACAGGTATAGGCAAACCCATTGTCATCAAAAACAACATCCCAGAAAACTCGATTTTTACTATTAACGGGCGATTCTGGCAGACTAATTCGAATCCATTGAGCGCTAATTGCATCCCGAACGATTACTTCATTCCTCATACAAACCCATAAATTCCCTTTGGGATCTTTTCGAATGGCTGAAATAAAATTGATAGGAAACTGAGCAATTTCTTGGGTTGAATGCGTTTTCAGCAATTGCTTATTTAAAGAAATTAGTTCATTTGTATATATGGATAAAGCTTGAAATTCATCTGTAATTTCATTGTCGATAAACTGCGTATAAAATCGATTTACACCGGGAATTTGGATAGGATAAAAATCAAAAACGGGTTCATCTAAAGAACGTAAAACACCATGTTGACAGGCAATCCATAAGCGATTTGCTTTCTTATCGATAAAAAGAGCTTGAGGAGAAATTGGCAATGGTTCACCTTCTAAACCATTGATGGATAAACTAGTAAACTGTTCATTTATTGGATTAAAAACTATAACATGATTTCGGCTAATTCCTATGATTTTATCGGGTGAAATTACTTGAAGTGAATATACCGATTGCAGGTGATGAGAATCGAGTAATGAATCGGGTAATAACCAAGATTTCCAAGTTTTACTTTCTATATCAAAGGCTACAATTCCATTATTATAGGAGCCCATCCAAAGTTTATTAAATGCACTTATGTATAGACTTAAACCTTGGAACTCTCGAATTAAATCGCTTGGATAATAATTAAATAAATGGGTTTTGGTTGAATAACTAAATAATCCATTGGTTGCGAGTAGCCAATATTCATCACCCGATTTAGGAATAATTGAATTTCCTTGTAACAAAGGTTTAAAAAGTGGAATTTGATTTCTAACATACTGACGCCAACCAGTTGAACGATATTTCCCCGTTTTTAAATCTAACAATAGAAAATCACCCATTGCTCCAATGATGGCTTGCGATTTTCGCGAATCTACATAACAGGAAATAATCTGATTAGATATGAGTGAATCGGGCAAATGATAGGATTCAAAATCAAAACCTTGATTAAGGTGTTTGGATAATTGATTGCCTTGTACAACCCATAAAATACCAGCTTCATCTAAAATAATATCCTTAATGGCACCAGATTGTATGGATAGCTTTTTGTTATTATTTTGAAGTATAGAATTAAATCGATTGCCATCAAAACGTGCTAGTCCGTTTGTAGTTAAAACCCAAGTAAATCCATCTTTATCGGTCAATACTTTACTGACCACATTCGAAGGTAAACCATCGCGTGTTGAATAGGCATACATCCGGTTGCTAAATCCTTGAGCGCGTGCATGCTGACAAGTGGATAAATAAATTATTATCCCCGAGATTAAGCATATCAACTGTCTAATGGACTGCATTGGCTAAATATACCATTTCTTCATGCCAAAATTCACATGTACAAATTCACTTATAATGAAGAAAGTAATTGGTGTTATTGCTTGATAAACTTGAATGTTTTACTAGACTTACTTGTTTGAACATTAACGATATAAATTCCAGTATTCAAAGTCGAAACATCTAAGTGCACAAATTGAGCTTGGGATTTGTATTCGTTAAGCAATTGACCAGTAATTGAGTAAAGCTGAATTAATTCAAAATCTTCATCGGATGTATCATTTCGAATGGTAAGTTTATCAACTACTGGATTTGGGTATAATTGAAAATTTGAATAATCATTAGTTGGAATGTTTGTAATGGCTGATACATCTAATTGTAAAAAACCAAATTCCGCAAATCCACCTTGCGTTTCAAAAGATTGTCCGCCAAATAGTAATTTACCATCATCTTGTATCAGTATATCGGCAATTCCACTGGAATAGGTTCCCATTTTCATTACTAATTTACCATCCGAGCTAAAGGTATTATCAAGGCTTCCATTTGCAGTATATCTAGCAATAGCGAAATCTAAAAACGTATTAACAGAACCATCGTAACCATGTCCAGCAAGAATAATTTTTCCTTGTGCATCAATTTTCAAGGCATAAGCCTTATCTTGATAATCATCAAAATCGGTGGTTATATGCCCATTGGAGCCAAAAGAAGCATCTGAAACACCATCGATATTCATACATAATACTGCAAAATCACCACCTGTGTAACCTGCCGAAATGATTTTACCATTTGGATGTAATTCCATGACTTCAACCACTTCGTTGTAATTTGAATTAATATTTAAAATGAGCTTTCCATTGCTAGCAAAACCGGTATCTATTGTTCCATCTTCAAGTAATCGAATCCAAGCAAATGCGCTATTTCCATCACTATTATAAGCAGTTCCACCAATGAGTATTTTACCATCCTCCAACAAAAGTGCATCGTATCCAAAATCGTTAAATCCATTTACATCGTGGGTGATTAATCCATTTACACCAAATGTACTATCTACAACACCGTTAGCATGGAATCGAGCTGCAGCAAAATTGAAATTTGATCCTCCATATGCTTCACCAATGGCTACAATTTTACCGTCATTTTGAATGAGTATTTTGTGTGCTTTTGAACCATTACCAAGCCCAAACGAGAGTTTTACTTTTCCATCTGTACTAAACGTCGTATCGAAATCTCCATCGGGTAAAAGTCGAGCTAGAACCAAATCTCCATTGGAAGATCCACCAAGTAAAATTCGATCTTGACTATCGATTACAAGTGCATCACAAAACTCATAGGTGAATCCGAATCCAAATGTCAAAATACCTGTTCCTTGGAATGTAGAATCAAGCGAACCATCGTTTTTTAATCGACAAACAACAATTGGATTTAATATATTCTCATTGTCACCTACTGCAATAATTTTATTCGAAGATTGGAATTCCATTTCTTCAAAATAATAAGAAGTAAAACCAAATGAAGCAAAGGCTTTACCGCTATTTCCAAATGTTGGATCTAATTCTTGAGCAGACAGTTGAAATGAAAAAAACAGGGAAAAAATAATTCCGGTGAAAAAGATTTTATTCATAAAAATGCTTGATTTAATAATTAGTGTAACACTTGAACGCTACGTGAATACTGGTCTGTATTGGTATTTACTTGAAGAAAATAAATACCTGAAGGCAAAGAATTAACGGATATTGAAAACGTAGAAATTAAATTCACGATTCCTGTTTGAACTTTATTTCCAAGTACATCAAATAGCGTATAATGAGCATCGGAGAGCTCAGTATCCATTTCGATTGTGATCTGTTCAGTTGCGGGTTGAGGGTATATTTTCATGTGAGTTGAAGAACTATTTTTTATTCCTAAAGGCAAACTCTCTATTCCGAATTTAACTACCCAAAAATCATCATCACCATGATTTCCAGTAACATCCCCATCAATTGAATTGGTTTCTCCTACCATCACCCAAGACGAATCATTCATCCTTCTCAGGCAATACGGACGTTCTAATCCGGAGCCACCATACCAGCTTTCCCATGTAGGAGTTCCATCTGCAGAAAATGCTTTCAAAACCATATCCGTTCCACCATGGGGCGTCAATTCTCCCGGCGATTCAGGTGCATAAATTTCATTGGCTGTCACATAGGAACCATCGCTCAACTGAATTCCAGAAAAACTACCATCGAAACTAATTCCACCAAAACATTGCTGCCATTCAACAATTCCTAACTGACTTAATTTCGCCACCCAGCAATCGTAAAACCCGCTATTACTAGTCAAATCGCCATCAGCCGAAGAGCTTTCTGCTAATAATAAATATCCTCCATCTTGAGTAGGAATAATTCCTCGGGGACGATCCATGGCTGATCCGCCAAAAACTTTAGACCATTCCATTGCACCTGTATAATCGGTTTTAATAACCCAGATATCTTGTTGTCCAAGATTTGTTGGAACATCTCCATCATCCGAATTCGAAATACCTGCAATAATAAAACCTTGATCGTTCGAATTTGCAACAGCATAGGCAGTTTCAGCACTTGTTCCTCCTAATAAAACAATATTCTCAACTGCACCAAAAAAACTTATTCGGGCAATAAAAACATCACTCAATCCATGATTTCCACTTATATCGCCATCGGTTGAATAAGCATTTCCAACTACAATAATATTCTGCCCCGAAATTGTCATCCCAAATAGTTCTTCGTTATCCGATCCTCCAATGGAAAGATCCCAAACTAAATCACCATCAACCGATAATTTCACAATCCATGCATCGTAAGTAAGTCCGTGATTCATACTCACATCCCCATCTTGCGAAATGGTATGTCCGGCTAAAACGTACGATTCGTCGGGCAATTGAACAATATCAAAGCCTTCATCTTGATAGGTACCGCCAAGTGTTTTAGTCCATTCTGGCTCGCCCGATTCATCTAATTTCACTACCCAAATATCACTGCTGCCATGATTTCCTTCCACTTCTCCATCGTAAGAAGTAGTGGATCCAATTACAATTAAACCACCATCAGCAGTTGGTCTTACCGATTTAGCATTTTCATAGGAAGCTCCACCATAGCAACGTGTCCAGAGGGTATCAGGTGCTTGAGAAAATGCTTGAAAAAAGAAACCGAAAAATAAAATCGACACTGAATAACGCATTCGAAAAATGAATTTAGATGCGCTAAATTGAATCGACCTTGTTTAATTAAAATGTCAGAATGAGCCTGTGGTTAAATTGAATGATTAAGTGGTAGAATTAGCTCAATACTTCGAATCCACAACTAATCGAATTTCCTTGATCATCCACTAAAGTGAGTTTGTGTTTACCAGGCATGGGTTGCAATTGAAGCTGATGGATATCGCGTGTTGAACCAATAAATTCGTCATCTAAATGCCAATAAATTACAGCATCTGAACGACGATGATTAGCCTCGAAAATGGTAGCTGTCGGAATACCTTCTAATCCAATTGGAACCGAAATCCGGCTATTTTTCCTTGGATAAACTAATGCGATATTTTGTTCTGGTTCAGGCTCGCAACCCGGTTTCCAAGCAGGTAGTGGAGCATACGTAGGTGTATGTTGAGCGTAATAATTTTCCATCACCGGAGGCAATACAAACCAATTCACATGTCGCATCGAACCAACATCAGCACAGGAACTATTTACGCGCAATGGCTCACGAGCATCTAAATGTATGCGCTGATGATATGGACAAGCTTTGCTATACATGGCCGATTCAGGTAATTTAAGAAATACAGAATCGGAGCAATATTCTGTCAAGCGGAAACCACTTTGAGCACAAATAGGAAGTGTTTTCATTTTATCGACAGGTTTGGTAAACCATCCATCGTATGGAAGTTTGTCGAAAATATCAAACAATACAGGTGCGGCACAATTAATTCCCGTAAGTCCGGGACGCCCTTCACCACTTGCATTTCCAACCCAAACACCAACTACATATCGTGGGGTAACACCAATGCTCCAAGCATCCCGAAAGCCATAGCTTGTTCCGGTTTTCCAGGCAATTTTCCTTCCTCTTCCTAAGTCTTTCCATTGAGCTTCTTCACCCGGACGATTTACTTCGACCATCGCATCCAACATCAACCAAGCAGATGCGGGAGAAAAGCCAGATGTAAGTGTGTTTTTAGCATTAGATTTCCCTTGAATATAAGAAGCTACATGTGGATCGTTGGACTGTTTACGCTCATCGGCACGGAGTTCACGAGCAATTCGAGCATAGGCATTACACAAATCCCATAAACTCACTTCTGCACCACCGAGAATTAAAGCTAAACCATAATGCGAAGCAGGACGATTGATTGTACTAAGTCCTAATCGACGTAATTTCTGATGAAATTTTTCCACGCCAAAATCACCCAGTAAACGAACCATCGGAATGTTTAAAGATCGCGCCAATGCGTCTTTTGCAGGTACAGCACCATCATAGGTATGATTAAAATTCTTAGGCGAAAAACCCGAAAGATGGGTTGGAATATCGGGCAATAAACTGATTGGAGTAATGAGTCCTTCATCCAAAGCCGATGCGTATAAAAGTGGCTTCAAAATACTACCCGAACTTCTTGGAGCTCTTATCACATCTACCACATCGCCCATTCCGTGTCCATCCGAATAATCACTAATATTCCCCACATACGATATGACTTCATTGGTTTTCAAATCCAGAACCAGCGTAGCCATGTGATGCACATCATTTGACTTTTGTCGCATGGTGTGCATCATCATAACCTGCTGAATCTGCTGCTGTAATTCACCATTCACGGTCGAATAGATCACAGTAGCACCATGACCTTCGGCAATTGCTCTATCCAAAAGTTGGGTAGCTAATTGTGGAATTGGAAAGGGTTGTTGAGGCAATGGTTCTTCGAGTGCTAATGCTAAATCTGTATCATCCAAGAAATTCGCGGTATGAAGTCGATTTAATAATCGGTTCCGCTTAGCCAATAATCGATGTTGATTTTTACCAGGAAATATCAAACTGGGAGCATTGGGCAATACTGCTAAAGTCGCCGATTCTGCCCAACTTAACTTATCTGCCGGTCGACCAAAATATCGCCACGATGCGGCATCCAATCCTACTACATTCCCCCCAAAAGGTGCATTAGATGCGTAAAGCGATAGAATTTCTTCCTTCGTATAGCTCAGTTCAATTCGGGTTGCCCAAATACTTTCAATCAGTTTATCCCATATGCCGCGATCCGAATTTTTCCGCGACATACGAGCTAATTGCATCGTCAACGTACTTCCACCGCTTCTAACTTTCATGCTCTGAGAATTCTGCCAAACAGCTCTCCCAACTGCTTTTGGACTAACTCCTAAATGATCATAAAAATCGCGGTCCTCAAACTGTATTAATGCCTGTTTAAATCGATAGGGCACTTGCGAATTATAGGGAAAACGCCATTGTCCATCGGCTGCAATCCTTGCCGATAGCAGATTTCCATTTCTATCCTCCAAAACCGTACAAGCTGGATCGGCAAATAATTGATTAGGCAAACAAAATGTGTACATCCCAAGCAGGACAAAGAAAAGCTCGGGCAAAATGAATTTCAAATAGCGTTTTACTCGTTTCATCGGACAAAATCTGAAACGAAAATGCTTCATCCAATTTTACATCAATGTATGTTTCGAGAATCTGCAACTATCCAATTAGAATTCGCTTGTATATGACTGCGTATGCCATAGCCTCGGCGAAGGCATAAGGCATAAGGCATAAGGCATAGTTCCGGCTCAACCGCTCATGCAAATGCCGTTATAATTTTCTAAATCAGTGCATGATGTATTTAGCATTAATCTATCAACAGCTATGTTAATATTTCGAAAAATTCTGATTTAACAGTACTTTCAGCAAGATTCTTAGAGTGAATTTTTATGAACAGGCTTGTCAAAAACTAACCGATCTTAAATGTTTAACAGACGAATCATGTGCTGCGGATTTTGTTTCTTTCAGCCGGTGGGTGGTTAGTGGTCGGCCCCCGCGTGCGCGAGAAGTATTTCTTGATTAACAAGGTTTATAGTAAATTCTCGTTTTACAAATTCCAAACGTTTTCCCTAAAAAAGACTTTTCCCCCATCACTTCCCTCCTGCTATGTTCCTACATTTGTCGGAATACATGCTGCGCCTTTTCAAAATTCTACTTCTTCTTCTGCTCTTTCCCTTAGGAATTAGAGCTCAGCAGTTTCATTTTCGTAATTACTCGCTTAGTGAAGGATTAGCCCAAAGTCAGGTGTATGCTATCTTTCAGGCTAAAAATGGAACCATTTGGATGGGCACCCGTGGTGGTGGATTGAGTGCTTTCGATGGTATACGATTTCAAAATTATACAACTCGTGATGGCTTGTCAGACAATTACATTCTTAGCCTAGCAGAAGATTCTCTTGGAAAGCTCTGGATTGGTACTAACAATGGGATTTGTACATTCAACGGTAGAATCTTTCAAAAAGAAACTCTACCCGATAGCGGAACTATCGTAGTAGAAAGTATTTTATTGAATCGCCCAAATGAGATTTTAATCGGAACTCAGAAAGGAATTTATTCATACAAATCAAATAAATGGACAAAGTTTAGAGCTGACATTCCTAGTATCCAAGAAAACATTAGTTGCCTATACAACGATCATTCAAACCGATTGTGGATAGGTAACAATAGCGGAATTACATGCATCGATAAAAAAACGGTCTTTCATCTGGGATTGAAAGAAGGCTTGCCAAGTGAAGCAATACGTTGCATAACCGAAGATGCCGGTGGGACAATTTGGGTAGGTACGTATGGAAGCGGAATTGCTTGGATTACTAAAAATGGTATTCGGATAATAAATTCTACTAATGTCCTACCTGATCCAATAGTTCAAAGTCTTTTTCGTGATGTACAAAATAGAATCTGGATTGGTACTCAAGAAGCAGGAGCCGGATTTTGGAATCCTTCCGATAGTTTATTTCGATTTATTAATGAACGAGATGGATTAAGTAATAATCATATTCGCTGTATCATAGATGATTACTGGGGAAATATCTGGCTCGGAACATCTGGAGGTGGTGTAAGTAAATATTTCGGTCAGCAATTCACTCATTTTGATCAACGCAGCGGACTAGCTGGAAGAAATGTTTATGCAATCGCAGAAGATACTTCAGGTGTAATCTGGTTTAGCACTTCTGCTGGTGGCTTGGGGCGTGTAGAAGGAAATAGTATCAAAGATCTAAGTCGTGCCGATGGATTTCCAACAGTAAAAATCAAAAAGTTAATGACCGATTTACAAAACCGTTTGTGGATTGGTACCGAGGGCGAAGGTTTGTACATGTATTCAGGCCAAGACTTTAAACATTTTGGAAATGAAAATGGATTAAAAGGAAATTGGATACGTGATATTATTCAAGATTTAGCTGGGAATATTTGGATTGCAAAAGCCGGTGGCGGAATAGCGAAACTAACAGAAGAAAATACCCAGTTTAAATTCAAACAATTTAGTCTAGAAGAAGGCTTAATTGAAGATCGCATTAATGCATTATTACAAGATAAATCTGGAAGAATCTGGTTTGCTACTACTTCTACCGGATGTGGATTTATTCAAAATGATTCTATTATTAATTTCAGCACTAAAGATGGATTAAGTAGTCAAAAATTACGCTCTTTAGCTTTAGCTCCTAATGGTACAATTTGGATAGGAACTGCTGATCGCGGCTTGTGTGCGATTAGTATGAATGGCAATAAACCTGTCTGTCAAGTTATTTCATCCAAACAAGGACTTACATCCGATAATATTTATTTACTCAATTTCGATAGTGATGGAAAGCTTTGGGCTGGTTCAGAAAAAGGACTTGATCGTTTAACATTTAGCAAGGAAGGCAAGCTCGAAGAAATCAAGCATTTTGGTTATTCAGAGGGTTTTATTGGCATTGAAACATCTCAAAACGCTACGTTACGCGATAAACAAGGTAAGCTCTGGTTTGGTACAATCAACGGATTAACACGCTTTAATCCAGCACTTACCGACATTAACAAAATAGCACCCATTCTTCAATTACGAGATATTCGGTTATTCTTCAAACCACTAACTGAAACACCTTTTGCTTCATTTTGGGAGACTTTAAGTCAAGATACTTCTCAAATTCTGAAACTTCCATTTAATCAGAATCATTTAAGTTTTGATTTTTTCGGGGTAAATCATCGAAATCCAGAACAAGTGAAATACCAATGGAAACTGGTTGGGTTAGATGAAAGTTGGACACCTCCTGGATTTCAACATAATATTACCTATTCTAATCTTCCCCCTGGAGACTATACATTTCTATACCGAGCAGCAAATGAAGATGGAATCTGGAGTGATGCAAAAGCAATTCATTTTCAAATTGCTATACCCATCTGGAAACGCTGGTGGTTTATTGGAGTTTGTGCAGGTTTAGTAGTAATCCTTGTCTGGTTATATTTCCGTTGGAGATTAAGAAGAATAAAGCGTAAAGCGAAGGAAGCACAAGAAAAACTGAAGCTCGAAACCGATGTTCTCAAACTAGAACAAAAGGCTTTGCAGCTGCAAATGAATCCGCATTTTATTTTCAATGCGCTCAATTCCATTCAAGCTTTAATTGGCACACAAGACGAAAAAACAGCTCGTTATTATTTATCCAAGTTCTCCCGCTTGATGCGTCAAATACTAGAAAGTAGCAGAGAACAAATCATTCCGCTTGAATTAGAAATTAGCATTTTAGAAAATTATTTGAGTATCGAGCAATTCAGTCACGGTGTTAAATTCACGTGGGAAATAACGTATGATGAATCACTCTCCCCATCAAACACAGGTATTTTACCTATGCTCATCCATCCATTTGTAGAAAATGCGGTGATACATGGTCTTGTGCCCAAAGGAGCCGCAGGACATATTCACATTCAATTTAGCAAAGTTGATGAGCAACTAATTGTTAGAGTTACAGACAATGGTATTGGTCGCGAAAAAGCCCGAGAACGTCGCTCCCAACAAGACCAACATCATAAATCAACTGCATTATTAGTGGTTCAAGAACGCCTCGAATTATTAGAAGGAAAAACGCATGTTCAAATCATCGATTTAACAAACAGTGACGGAACTTCATCAGGAACAGAAATCAAAGTGATCCTACCTTTTACATCTTTAGATTAAAGAATTATTTGCAGCTATTTTTAACTATTTTCGCTCAAATGTTTCTAAATAAAGTTGTAATTCGTAATTCGTAATTCGTAATTCGTAATTCGTAATTCGTAAATCGTATATCGCAAATCGTAAAAAATGAAACTCCGCGCTCTCCTAATCGACGATATAACTGAAGCTCGCAACAATCTGCGCCGAGATATTGCTGATTGGTGCCCAGATATTGAAATAATTGGTGAAGCTGATGGAGTAATTTCTGGTGCTAAAGAAATCCGTAAACAAAAACCTGATTTAGTATTTCTAGATATTCAAATGCAGGACGGTAGCGGATTTGATTTACTGGACATTTTAGGAGAAATGAAATTGCATGTCATTTTTACTACCGCCTCGGATGCATTTGCTGTCAAAGCTTTTCGTTATGCTGCTGTAGATTATTTACTAAAACCAATAGATCCTGACGAACTGAAAAATGCTGTTGCCAAAATAAATAATCAATCAAATTCTAACGAAAACCTAAGCTTATTAAAGCAGCAATTATCATCTAAAAAACAAACCGATCGTATTGCCCTACATACACTTGAGAAAATTCATGTGGTGACAGTCGATGAAATAATTCACTGTGAATCGGATGATAATTACACGCGTTTTTATTTTCAAGATAAATCCAAATTATTGGTAACAAAAACATTAAAAGAATTTGATGAACTTCTTAGTCCGCTTGGATTTTTGCGAGTCCATCAAAGTCATTTGATTAACCTGAAACAAGTAAAAGAATTCATCAAAGGCGAAGGAGGTTATTTAATTATGAAAGATGGTAGTAACATTCCGGTTTCAACCCGTAAAAAACAAGAAGTAATTGAAAAATTAATTGATTAAACTTCATTTTTAATAACACCTTTTGTGATTAATCTACAACCTACACTTGAAAATGAATTACTTCGCCTTCGTCCCTTAATGGAGAGCGATTATGAAGAATTATATCAATGTGCTTCCGACCCATTAATCTGGGAACTTCATCCCAATAAAAATCGATACAAAAGAGAAGTGTTCGACGTGTATTTCCAAGAAGCGATTGAAGGTAAAATGGCATTTGCAGTTATCGACCTAAAAACAAATAAAATAATTGGTAGCACACGTTTCTACGATTATAAACCAGAACAAAAATCAATAGCTATTGGCTATACTTTCTTAATCCGCAATTATTGGGGAGGATTGTATAATAAATCCATGAAAGGTTTATTGATTGATTATGCCTTTCAGTTTTCGGATGAAATAATATTGCACATTGGAGCGAATAATTTTCGCTCACAAAAAGCCACAGAAAAATTGGGAGCAGTTAAGATTGCAGAAGAATTAATCCCTTTCCCTGGTGAAGCTAATGCGCTCAATTTTGTTTACCAATTAAAAAAATGATATACTCGTTTTTCACCTTTTGATGTCAACTTTTCACACTATCAAATTATGAAACAACCACTTCCTTCCGAATACAAACCCTATTTCCATCGGTATATTAGTTTAGTTGAAGGTGAAAACTTCTTCGAACAATACGATAAAATAAATCAAGATTTCATCCAGTTTTTGAATTCTATCCCAGCAGATAAACACGCTTATCGTTATGCTCCTGGTAAATGGACTATCAAACAAATCCTACGTCATTTAATTGATTGTGATCGTGTGTTTGCTTATCGAGCTCTAGTAGCTGCCCGAGGTGATAATTCCCCACTTCATTCGTTTGACGAAGATTCATATGCTTTAGCTGCATCAGAGGAAACCTGTAGTTTGAATTACCTGATTGAAGAATTTAAAGCAGTTCGTTTTGCTAACCGTTGCATGTTTGAACAACTAAGCGAAAAACAATCGCAAGCTCTTGCAAATACAGAAGAACATCCAATGTCGGTAAGAGCAATTGCTTATATATTAATCGGACACGTAATTCATCACACTAGTGTTATTAAAGAACGTTATTTGAACGAATAAATTCCAAATTATCTTAAATACCCAGTTCAGGAAAATGGATGAGAAAGCGGGATTTGATTTGGTTTTCAGCTGGTTGGTGTTCTCAAAAATAAATCTAGAAATATTGATATGAACTTTAGAAATGCGATCTATTCAACATTCTTTTTATTATTCATAGCTATTACTTCGAATGCCCAAGAAAGTATAAAGGAATATATCCCATTAGATAAATTTCTTTATCACCAAATTGATTCAATGGATAAAGTGTTTTTTGATGCTTACAATTCGTGTAACATAGAAAAACAGGAATCTATTTATTCGGATAGTATTGAGTTTTTTCACGATAAAGTTGGATTGATAAATTCTAAGTCCGAAATTATTCAAGGAACTAGAAATAATATATGTGGTAAAGTAACTAGATACATTATTCCGGGCAGTATTGAAGTATATCCAATTAATAATTATGGTGCTGTTGAAATTGGATTTCATAGATTTTATAATAATCAAGAACCAGATGCGGAGTCAAAACCAAGTAAGTTTATCATTATCTGGAAAAAAGAAGATGTAAATTGGAGAATTACTAAAGTTGTAAGTCTACATTGAAGAGTATGTTAAAAATATGAATAGCAAAGTCGGGTATTTCAGGATTTTAAGGTATTCGTTCATTGAATAAACTCTCCAATCCTGATGCTTTGAGTTTAGCTAACTTGGATCTGCACCTATGTTCGAATAGTAAACTATCTGAAATGGATTGATTTTATCTATTAACGAATAATAATCAAGTTGTTATCTGATCAATATTAACTATGATTTCTATCAGGTAAACTAATAATTTGACAGGTAATTTTGCTTCAAATTTCAAGCAATGAAAACGGTTAAATTCATAAGTGCTGATATAAATCAGAAACAATTTGCAGCGGAAGTCCGAAAAAATGTTTTAGCCTATTTCAAGGATAATAAAATCTCCACCAAAGGTGATGCAGGTCTTTATTTCAGGACATTCCTGATGATTGCTTGTTATGTTGTTCCGTTCATTTTGATTTTCTCTTTAACAATTCCTAATTGGCTTGCATTCGTGTTTTGTATACTCATGGGTGTAGGTATTGCAGGTACTGGAATGTGTACAATGCATGATGCCGTTCATGGTGCATATTCGAATAAAAAATGGGTAAATAATTTAATGGGTGGAACTTTATATTTACTTGGCAGCAATGTGTTTAATTGGAAAATCCAACATAATGTATTACACCATACTTATACAAATATCAATGGCTTAGATCAAGATATAGAATCAAAAGGACCAATTCGTTTATCAGATAATGCACCATTGAAAAAGTTTCATAAATATCAGTTCATTCATGCATTCCTTTTCTATGGATTGATGACATTAGCTAAGTTAACTAAAGACTTTACTCAGCTTGCAACATACAATAAAGCTGGAATCACCAAGAATTACAAATTCAACCCAACTTTAGAATACATCAAAATGGTTGTATTCAAATTAGCCTATATTTCAGTTATTATTGGTTTGCCCATTCTTTATACCCAATTTACTTGGTGGCAAGTTATTCTAGGATTTTTCATTATGCATTGGACTGCAGGAGCTATTTTAAGCACAGTCTTCCAAATGGCTCACGTAGTAGAAGGTGCCGAACAGCCTTTACCTGATAAAAATGGTGTTGTTAATTGCGACTGGACCGTTCATGAATTGAATACCACATCCGATTTTGCACCAAAAAATAAATTACTAAACTGGTATGTTGGTGGACTAAATTTCCAAATTGAACACCACATATTCCCCAATATTTGCCACATCCACTACCCTAAAATTGCCCCAATTGTAGAAGCAACCGCTAAGAAATATGGGTATCAATATAATCTGAAGCCAAGCTTGTGGGATGCATTTAAATCGCACGTTATCAGATTAAAAGAACTAGGTCAACCATTGCCAGCTATCGCTAACTGATTCATTTAAAGAGATCAGCTAGTAATTTCTGAAACGTTATTTTTGTTCTTAAGTATAACCCGACTTTCTTTGCACCAATACTGTGCTTGTGAAATGATTGTAAAACGGGTTGGATTTAACTATTTCTTGTTCCTCTTCTTGATTGGCATTTCGAATGTCGTTCAGGCACAATCAATACGTGTTTTAGGCAGAATATTCGATGCAACATCTTCTAAACCAGTTGAATTTGCTATCGTTTCAGCATTGTCAAAATCCGACAGCTTGCTAGGCGGTGGTTTGAGTCAGGGAAATGGTGATTTCATGTTGGAGAATATTTCTCGTCAAGCAAGTCAAATTCGAATCCAATTTATCGGTTATGAAACGCAAGTCATTCCACTTAAAACGGTAGCTTCTGTTTCACTATATGATTTAGGAAATATCCGATTGAAAGTCAATCAGCAACAACTCAAAGAGCTTGTCATTGAAGGTGAAAAATCTCAAATGACTTTGGGTATTGATCGACGAATTTATCAGGTTGATAAAGATTTAAGCGCCCGTGGAGGAACGGCACTCGATGCCATGAAAAATATTCCTGGAATCACTGTTGGTAGCGATAATTCAGTACAACTGAGAAATCAAGGACCAACCATTTTTATTGATGGTCGCCCCAGTTTACTCAGCCTAGATCAAATACCAGCCGATGATATTGACCGGATTGAAGTCATCACAAATCCATCTGTTAAATACTCCGCAAGCACTACTGGAGGGATTTTAAATGTTGTATTGAAGAAGAACCTTCGTCCAGGCTACTTTGGCTCATTAAGTGCCGGAATTGGTAGCAATAATCGTTATTCAACAAACGGGAATATCAGTATTCGAGAAAAGAAATTGAGCATCCAAGTTTCAGGAAATTATGGAGCTTCTCAAAATCAGAATAATGGATATACTCATCGTGAGAATTTCAGCAATGGACAAACAGCAGGGAAATTCAATTTAGATAATACCAATTTAACTAGCCGTTGGAATTCAAGCGGACGTATTGCCGCGGACTATAAAATTAATGTTCGGTCCTTACTCAGTGCGAATTACAATTATTCTGAAAATGGTGTAGATGCTAACGAAAATCAAAACTATTCTACAAGCGATAGTTCAACTCAAATAATCAATTCAGGATACCGAAATAATGAATTAAAAAATAGTTGGAAGGTTCATTCAGCTCAAATTCTCTTCAAAAAAAACTATCCTAAAATTGGTAAGGAATTAAGCGCTGATATAGGAATGACACATTCGGATAATTATAATTATTCCTTGTTTGATACGCATACCACGCTAGACCTGTTGAATCCAGACTTCATTTCCAATGAAAAACAAAACAATACCGGAAATCGATCTGCTACATTATATAACGGACAAATTGATTATTCCAATCCGCTAACATCCAATTCTCGCCTCGATTGGGGTGGACGATTTGCCTATAAACAATCCTTTTCCGATTTTGAAGTAAATACGCTAGATCCCAATACCAATATTAGTATAAGTGATACCGGACTTTCCAATAAATTTCGGGTAGATGATTTTATTGGTGCGGCATATGTGAATTATGCAGGAAAATTAGGTCCTTTTATGTATCAGGCGGGAATGAGATATGAGCATACTTGGTTTGTAGCAGAATCTCAAAAATCGGGACAAGAATACAGTTACATCTATCCAAAATCTGTAAGTGATTTGGATAAAGTACTATTCCCAGCTATTTACTTTTCTAAAAAAATCAAAGAAAACCACGAATTTCAGTTGAATTTCTCTCGTAAAATTGGTCGTCCGGGATATATGCAATTAATTCCATTTATCACCTACGCAGACCGACAAAGTGTTCAGATTGGCAATCCGGTTTTAGGACCTGAATTCATCAATCTGGCAGAATTAAATTATAGTTTTCAAGGAAATAAAAGCAGTGTATTAAGTGGGATTTATACACGTCAAACACTTCAAGCAATTACTACTGTATTATATAAATCACCCACCAATCCTGATATTTTGGTTAGTTCGTTTGGAAATGGGAAAGATAAATTTGACTTAGGTTGGGAAAATACATTTAAACAAAAACTGTTTACCTGGTTGGATTTCAGTTTAAACACAAATGTATTTTACAGCAAGACTAGCTTAGAACAAAATGGTATTCTCAGCCAAAATGAAGGATTAAGCTGGAATGCAAAGTCGATGTTTAGTGTAAAAGCAACTAAAAAACTAAGCTTTCAAATTAATGGGAGTTACGAAGCTCCTCGTATCATTCCACAAGGAACTATTAATGCAATTTGGTTTTCTGATATTTCCTGTAATATAAACATCAATAAAAAACTATCTGCATCAGCCACTTTAAGCGATGTCTTTAATACGAAACGATACGGTACAAATTATCAAAGTGCTAGTTTCAATCAAGATATTATTCGCCGTTGGGAAACGCGTTATTTCCGTATGAATATCACGTGGAAATTCGGCGAACCGGATGTTTCCTTATTTAGACGAAGAAATAATTCACGCCGTGAACCTGGTAGTGGAGGTACAGAAATGCAGGAATTGTAAATCGATATACGATGTACGATTTATTTAATCAAATTCGTAATTCGTAATTCGTAATTCGTAATTCGTAATTCGTAATTCGTAATTTATTATTCTAAGTAATTTTCGTTAATCGTAATACGTATATCGTACTACTTTTTTTTCAATTCATCTTCTTGAGCTTTAAAAGCGACTATTCGTTGGATTAAATCTTCTGGCAAGGGTTGTTCAATGGGAAATTGAACGGCACCTTTAGAACTTTTATAATTACCAAATTCGTGTTGAAATTTAGCAATGCCTGTTCCGGTTGGATAGAAGCCAATATGATTGGTATAACCAGCAAAATAAACAACTACACCTTTTAATTTATAAGCTGGCATCTTATAACTAATTACTTCTGTTGCTTGTGGAATAACCTGTCGGATTATTGTCCGAATGTTTTGTAATTGCACCTGCGTTTTCTCCGGAAATGTGGCGATATAAGCATCCACTTCTGGGTTGTTTGATAATTTGCTCATCCTTCTAATAATTGAAAAACATGGCTCTAAAATAATCAAGAATTAAATACGGCAAATAAAAAATAACGCTCTTAAACTAAATCTAAGAGCGTTATTTCCTTTTCTATTCCACTTAAAATACTTCCACCCAACGACCTTTTACTCGTGCATAAATTTCTCGATCATACATCGCCTCACACTCTATGCCGGGCAGGTAAAATCGTCCTTTGTATGTAGCATGCAACAAAATTCGATATGTCCGTTTATTCATTCCCGATAAATCGAAGTAGGTATACACACGATCATCTCGGTAATCTTGATAGCGTGCTGCATCGCTTTGCAATTGTCCACTTTCTTCCATTCTAACATTTCGAATTTCCCATCCCGAAGGAAAAATCTGATTCAAGGTCATCTCCTGTAAATAACGCTGCTCTGGATTTACCACAGTGACTTCAGAAATAAAATCTGTTCCCTGCTGAAGCTTATCTGGACTAATATATTTTCCATCTAAATCTTTAAATGCCCAAAGTAGCTTCATGCCTTTATTCACGGTAGGTTCATCGCCCTGCAAAGGAATATATTCACGTACCAAACGTATATAAACGGTTGATCTACCTTCATTTTTCAAAGTAATTCGATGTGCTGAACGATCTGCATTTTGAATCAGGATTTCTTTAGAAGCTGGCTTAGATTGAATGCGAGAAACTGAAGCATTTTTATCCATCACATAACTGAAAGATGTAGCACTACTAGCTGTTTGATTGCTCATGTATTTTCCAATGGCAATTAAATTATAGGCAGTTGTTTGTGTGCTCATCCACGAGTTGCTATTTATTTCTTTCACCAGCTTATCGACCAATTTATCAGCTTGCAAACGATCATTCAATAACAACATGGTTTCCAGTATCATGGCTTCATCTCGGCCTTCACTACCGTATGTATTAGAAAGTTCTTTATAAGCCTTAATTCGATTGGGTTGATTTTTAATTAATAAACGAGCAATTTCGGGTTGTCCGCATTGTGCATAAGCAGCAGCTAATCGCCAACGAGCATTGAGATTCAGAATTTTCGTTTCTCTTAAACGGTTCATCGCTCCTAATTCGGGACTACCAGATAAAGCCAAGGTGTATAAACGATAAGCTTGTGTTAGCTGTTCGCTTGAAGTGATGCGGGTTTCAGAAAAGTTCTGTGCTTCGTTCACTTGATATTTCACCCAACGATTTTTCATCCCAACAGGAAGAGTATATCCCAATCGCTCAGCTTCTAACATAAAATGTCCAGCGTAATTTGTGCCCCATTCAGATGCTGTTCCTTCACCCGGCCAATAGGAAAAAGCTCCCGAATGTGTCTGAAATAAAGCGATTCGATTCAAAGCAGCTTTAATATGATTAGTGATTTTAATTTGTTCTTTCGCACTTAAATCCATCACCGACTGCATCGCTAATTGTGGAAATGCTGATGAAGTAGTTTGCTCAATACAACCATGCGGATATTGGATCAAATAATTCATCCGCTTGCTAATATCAACAGGCAAAAGCGAAGATTCTAAACTAAGCGAATGACTTCCATCTAAACCCGTAAAAGGTAAATCCAAACTCACTTCATTTCCAGGGTCCAATTTCACCCGATTTATTTCCGTAAATGGAGCATTCGAAGGACGAACATCCACCTCAAAATCTTGTATCGCTGTTTCTTTTCCACATTTCGCAGTAACTTTAATACGAGCAATACCATCACGTTGAGCGACTTTCATTTTAAAATTCAATACTTGATCTCCCGGAAAATCAAAATGAGTCGATTGAACTGCTGAACCATCTATCACTAATAAATTATTTACCTCTACCTGAACGGAAACATTTTTAATATTTTCTTCCATAGCAAATACGTTTACAGGCAAACTAATCGACTCATCTGGACCAACAACACGAGGCAGTGTAGCCAATACCATCAATGGTTTCTTCACCGGAACGGTTTTCTCGGCATTGCCATAAGCACCTGCATTTCCCGCAACAACCATCACCCGAACCGAACCTACATATTGAGGGAGATTTAAGGAATGAGTTTGTGACCCTTTTGCGGGCAAATAAAACGGACCAACAAAACGCACCACAGGCTTGAAACGATTGGCTTTCGCTTGTTTTCCATTCAATCCCGAACCATCGCCACCAATACTTAAAATCCGATTTAATTTTCCACCATAAGCACCAATTACCCAATCGTATAAATCCCAGGTTTTAACACGTAATGCTTCTTTTTGATAAAATTCATCCCAAGGTTGTGGAGTTTGAAAGCGTGTTAAATCGAGCAAACCTTCATCTACCAATGCAAGCGTGTATGTCATTGCCTTGCCATTTTTTTCCTTTACGGTGATTTTAGCGGTACTTTCAGGAACAAGCACATCAGCCATTTGAATGAGTGGTTCTAAATGCGTGGCAGGATCTTCAACCGACAAAGGAATAATTCCGTACAAACGCATAGGTAAATCGTTTTGCACACTTCCATGTGGTTGCAACAAAGTCACAAATACGTATGCATTCGGTGCCATATCAGCTGTACAGGTGAATTCGGCATGTGTTTCTCCTTTTTCGGTATCAACCCAAAACTTTTGAAGAATGCGTTCCCCACTTTCAATCGAAATCAAGGCTTTTCCTTTACCCGCACTTGGAATACTCAACTTCACCTTCTCCCCTGCCCGATAGCTTTCTTTATCGCTTGAGAAACTCAACATACTTGCAAATTGAGTCCCAGCGCTGTTTCCACGCTGCCACCACGGACTTTCAAAATACACCACTTTTCCACTGGCGTGTCCCGATGTTAAATCCGTTACTCGAATCAAATAACGTCCCCAAGATTTCTCATCAAAATTGAGCTTCAAATCCGCTTTTCCATTGCTAGTTGAATAGGTCGAATCATACACTGGATAAATCCCCGGGCGACTTAAGTAATAATTGATATCATCATCGTAACGATCCCACCACCACTGCCAATTGAGCTTGTACACTTTCACTTGCAAACGAGATGTTCCTGGAGTACCATCTTCACGAACAGATGCGATTTGAATGGTATTTTCTTTTCCGGTTTCGAGCACATCGCGACGACCATTCGATTCAGGAACACGAATACCTGCATAGCTTGAATAAGGTGAATAAAGGATAGAAAAACGATCGGTGCTAAAATCACCACCTTCTTCAAAAGCACGGGTAAAAAAGTTTGCTCTTAAAAAGCCCGGAGCCGATTGTCCTGCATCTAATTTGGTGGAGAAAATCGCTAATCCACGTTCATTTAAATTACCATCAAACAAAGTTAATTTACGCGATTCAAATCCTTTCAATGCATCATCAAAACAATAATTAGGATATTTCTCGAATGTAGTACTGGCTTGCGATACACTCACTTCAACATCTGCTTTTAAATTACGTGCAACTGCGCCATGCAACCATTTTACTTCTAAACGTGCTGTATCTTTTTGAGCCGATTTCTTCAACATCTTTCCCCCAAAATTCATATATAATTTCAGGCGATTCGGCTTAACCGTTTCAATCTTAATGTTTTTAGTAAAACTGCGATTTCCCACATGAACCTGTGCTAACCAATTGCCTGTTGGAGCTTCGGGATTAGTAGCCGTTCTGAAATCATAGAAACCATTCACCGATTCAGTTCGAGTTAGTTTATTCACTACCTGTCCCATCGGATTCATCAATTCCATCGTAACCGGATGTTTGGTTGGAACACTGTGGAGCGGATCTTCCAAAATGAAATTCAAATACAAAGAATCACCCGGACGCCAAACACCACGCTCACCGTAAATAAATCCCTTAATTCCTTTTTCGGATGTTCGTCCTTCTACATCAAAATTGCTCAACGATAATGACGTACCCTCATCCAACTTCATATAACCACGCTGAGCGCCACTTTTAACGATGATCACAAAAGGTTTGATAGCTGGAGTTCGCTCAATCATTCCATTTGCGTCTGTCGTGCCCTGTGCAATAACTTGCTGCTGATAATTATAGAATAATACCGTTGCATTCGGAATAGGCTGAGTAGTGAGCAAATTATTTACAACCACATGTAGCTTTCCGTTTGGTTCGCGTTTCACAATTACACCTAAATCAGATGCAAGCACATTGTGTCCGTAGCGACGTTCGCGGTAATAACTCTTTTCACATGGATTATTTGCATAATCACTTTCATATGCATAATCCCAGGAATAATTCTCATCTGAACCATCGTCTTGTCGGTATTGAGTGAAATCTACTTCCGGTGCTTTTTCTTCGTAATATTCCTCTTCTTCCTCATCACCTGGATTTACTGCAGGACAATCCCAAATAGCGTATTCTTTCTGCATCGATAATTTCACACGATACATAGCTCCCGGTTCGGTGCGAATGAGACTTCCTAAATCAATGGCGTAACGATGCCAAAATTCAAGATCCGTGATTGAATCATATTTTAAATCAATTTTCTTGGAAAGAACTTTTTTACCTACACGTAATAATTCATCCTGCCCATTTAAATCATTGACTTGTAGAAATTGTAGGATGTTGTTTTCATACAGTTTATACACTTGTACATCAACAGCTTTCAAGCCCACAGCTTCAAATGGGAAAAACAATTTTCCAGCATCAGGTAAAATAACTCCTTGACTAATCATTCGAATATTAGGCTTAAGAGGAAGAAATTCAACCGAAACTGTTTCTCCTTTATTCATGCGGTATCCCCAAACATTTTCAATTCCCGCACTCACCAAAATTTTATACGTTCCTTTTAATTTTAACGCAGGAAATAATCGAATGGAATTATCTTCTAAAATAATGCGCGGTTCTGGTTGTCCTTCAATTCGAAGCATACCTTGTAACTGTTGTCCATTACGAATCGGATCGCTAAATTGAATGAGTACACTTTGCTCTGGATATTGTTCTACGGTGGCATTTTGCACATTAAAATCACCCATCGAAGGCACCACAAAATCGCGTTTATCTTGTCGGTCCACACCAATGGAGTTTCCATCAATTTCGACATGCACTTTTCCGGCATTTTCCCCACGGCGAATACTATCAATGGTAAATTGAGCTAAGTGACTTCCCCAATTAATTTCCTGTAAATCCCATTTAATTTTTAAATCACGGCCATCTTGCGTGGCAGTAACCATTTTCATGGTACCAGATGAGTCGATATCATCATTTGCTTGTATGCGACCACTTAAATGTTGCCAGAGCGGATCATTATTAGAAAGCGGACTTAATCCATCGTAATCGACCCGAAAATCTTGTTTATACGAACGGAATTTAAATACGAATTTTCGGAATTTCTTGGGCAGCGTATCCAGCACTTCTCCTAGTCGAAACGTGCAATAATATTCTTGATCACTTTCGAGTGGTTTAGAAGGAACAAATTCGAGTGTTCTTTTATCGTTCCATTTCAGTTCCCCTTTAACAGATGGCTCAAATTCGAGCAATTCTTCCTCAATCACTTTTCCAGGAACTATTTCATCCGGATGATCAAAATTGAGAAGCACCTGAATAGTTGATTTCTTCCCAACAGTACCATTGGTAAAACCAGAAATGTAAGGAGCAAAATCTTCCACATACGAAAGATTCGGTGGCTGTAGATACTGGTAAACACCTACACCAGCAAGTCCAACCGTAGTAAAACAAACAAAAAGCACTTTAACCAAGCGCATCGAGAGCAAAGAGAACATCGTTTTCATGCAGCAAGACTACACCACTGTATCTGTATAGATCAGGTGGATTGAGTAAGTGCAGGAAACGAGCGAGAATTCGTTAGGCTGTATATTTAAATCATCTAACCATCATATCATCTAACCATCATATCATCTAACCAGCAAATCATCTAACCAGCACATCAGCACATCAATTATGACCTGCCCTTTATTCATTCCGCTATCGCTTCATTCAACAGGTCGCGCTTTCCGCTGCAAGTCCTCACTTTATGCCGTAGCTAAAGCGAAGGCATACGTTGCGGGCTTTACGCTTCAATCGCTCAGGCGGGGATTATAGTACTATCGATTATAAGCTACAAATTAAGAATACGTGAAAACAACCTATTTAAAGACTATTAAAATCACTATTCGAAACGACTATAAAACTCTTTTCAAACAAATCATATCAAAATAAATTTGAGCAATAATTTGAAATCTATGTTAACCTCAAAAAAAGAATTCGCTTCGATATTATTATTCTCATTTTTTGTGACCGGTAATTTAATATCACAAGATGTAAGTACCCCTAAAATCGAGACTGGTTAAAATTAGGAATAAATCTTAATTTTAATCAACGATGAAAAAGACCAAATTCACAGAAACGCAGATTGTAAAAGCAATCAAAGAAGCAGAAAGTGGGAGATCGGTGGCTGATATAAGCCGCGAACTTGGTGTAAACCCGCAGACATTTTATAATTGGAAGAGGAAGTATTCAGGGATGGATGGTGATCAACTCAAGCGGCTTAAAGAGCTCGAAGAAGAGAATTTAAAGCTCAAAACCATGTATGCAGACGCCGCACTTGATATTAAGATGCTCAAGGACGTGTTGTCAAAAAAGTGGTGAAGTCTGGTGATCGTAAGAATGCTGTAGCTTACCTAAATAAATCATATCAGGTAAGTATTACCAGAGCTTGTGCAACTTTAGGTTTGCCTAAATCAGTGTTTTACTATTGTTCTGTCAAGGATGATTCACAAGTTATTGAAAAGCTCAATCAATTAGTTGAAAGCAAACCTAGACGAGGATTCCCTTACCTTTTCAATAGAATACGTAACGAAGGTCTTCCTTGGAATAAAAAGCGCGTAAAACGAGTTTACAACCTTCTTAAACTCAATATTAGAAGAAAGTGCAAGCGCAGGTTGCCTGAGCGCCTTAGGGTGGCGCTGGCGGCCCCTGCGAAGATCAATCAATGTTGGAGTATGGATTTTATGCATGACACCTTGATGAACGGACGAAAAGTGAGGATTTTTAACGTAATAGATGATTATAATAGACAAGCATTAAGTGTTAACGTTGATTACTCTCATTCAGGATTAAGCGTTTCTAGGGTATTGGAGCAATTAATTGAAATTAATGGAAAGCCTGAACAAATCAGATGTGATAATGGACCAGAATTTCTCTCAATTGTCTTAACAGAATACTGTAATTCCAAAAACATAAAACTCAAGTATATTCAACCAGGAAAACCGACTCAAAATGCTTATATCGAACGATTTAACAGAACATACAGAGAAGATATTCTAGATGCTTATTTGTTTGAAGACATAAACCAATTAAGAGAGCTTTCCTGGAACTGGTTAGAAGATTATAATTTAAATCACCCGCATAAATCATTAAAAAGACTCAGCCCACTAAAATATATCGAAGAATTTCAACACATTTGAAAATCCAATTTATAGCCAGTTCGGAAAACGGGGTACTTACAA
>Ga0209097_10000801_pt1 | contig 28929 bp, 19 predicted proteins | sample AD_UKC052_MetaG_FD_184419 | JGI IMG/M metagenome (GOLD analysis project Ga0209097, IMG submission 184419) | Active sludge microbial communities of municipal wastewater-treating anaerobic digesters from USA - AD_UKC052_MetaG (SPAdes) (version 2) | ecosystem: Engineered > Bioreactor > Anaerobic >... | reverse complement strand
CAAAAGAAATGAACCAAAGAAAAAGACAGCCCAGACAATGCTTCAGCCCGCTCTCAGAAAATATTGAAAATCTAATCAAAGTAGGCCCGACGCCATGCGTCGGGAAACCCCGCAATCTGCGGGGCCTTTGAAGATTTTCAAATATTTTCTGATTCACGCCTGAGCTGGCCCGCCGTCTGGGCCAGGCCAACGCACTTTTTTTCTACGAAAAAATAAAATATTTTGATAAATACGAATATTTTATGAAACTTAGAATATATTGAAATATCAATTAGTCCAATAGGACGTATTGTTATTTCTTATTTGCCTGCCTGTCTGCGACAGTCTGACAGGGTTATGCCTGCCTTGCCGGTAGGCAGGCCGATGGTTAAAATAATACGAATTATTTTCCAATAGGTATTACAGATTATTTCACCAGGAGCTCTTTTGAATAATTACCACCGGCAATTTCGAAGGCGGTTAGAAAAACCAGCCTGGTTACTTTTTCCAGCAGTTCTGTATTCAGGGTTGGGGGAGTGTCGGTGGTGAGGTGCAGATGGGTGTACGAGTTTTTGGTGGCAAAGTATAAGGTGGGGATGCCATTTTCAAAAAATGGCTGGGCATCGGATCCGCCGCCGGGCCAGGTTTTTGCAGTCATCAGGCGCGTATGCAGCGAGTCCTGCCGGCGCGCTGCATGCCAAAGCAACGGCACCGTGCTTCCTCCTCCCACTTGTATGCTGTCGCCATGGCCTATGCAGTCAAGGTTGAACATGGCAATGATTTTTTCAAGCGGTGCCGGGGGATTGTCGGTGAAAAATCTTGAACCGTTAAGCCCTTGTTCTTCGCTGGTAAACAACACAAAAATTATTGACCGTTTTGGTTTGATTTCCGCAGTGGCAAAAGTCCTTGCTATCTGCAGCACGGCTGCACTGCCCGAGGCGTTGTCGTTGGCGCCCGGAAAAAATATGTTGCCCTGTTTTCCTACATGGTCGAGATGTGCCCCGATGACCAGGTATTCATCTTTCAGCTTAGCGTCAGACCCGGGCAAAACAGCAATGATGTTTTTCGAAAAATGTTCTTTTTCATATTTCGTGTTCACTTGCAGGTGCATAGTGTCGTTAATCTCTATGCTGACAGGCTTTTTCAGCGAATCAATCCACGCCTGCAGGGAACTGAGATTTTTTTCTGAGGCCATAAGCAGTTCGTTTGCCAACTCCAGGCTGATCTGAATCTGAGGAAAATCAGGCAGTTGTTCGCCTGTCCCATCCATAATGCTGCCGATGGGCTTTTGCGGATTTGCCATATTGGGAGTGCTAACAAAAAGTATGGCTTTGGCGCCGTGTTTTGCTGCATTGCCGGCCTTATAGCGGGTCAGCATCATATTGATGCCCTCTATATTATTTGCCCAGGAAGGGTTTTGCTTGAAGACCAGCACTATTTTATCTTTCACATCAGCCGAAGCATAATCATCGTAACCAAGTTCCGGAAAAGTCATGCCATAGCCGCAAAACACCACAGGCGCCGTGATGTTCCCTGTGCCTGAAAACCCCCGGCATACAAAATCGCTGCCGTGTGTAAACTGCTTCACGGCTTTGCCCTGCTGTATTTTTTCGAGTTTTACAGCCCCGGTAAATTCATTGTACTCTACAGGGACAGGCTGTATATAACTATTGTGGCTGTATGGCGTCAACCCAATATTTTTAAAATATTCGGCGGAATAACCGGCTGCTTTGTCATATCCCTTGCTGCCTGGAAAACGGCCCTCTAATTTTGGAGAAGCGAAAAACTCAATATCCTTCATCATTTCAGTTACCGAGATTTGTTGCAAGCCCTTTTCTGCATCGGTATTTGTCTGGGCGGCACCTTTCATCGTCAGGACATAAACTATTATTATCAGGGCTGTAATTTTTTTCATGGCGGGTAAATTATCTGAAAAAGTTGTAAATTAGGCTTGCTAAATTACAAAGATTGATGAAGAGGAAGCAGGTAATTAACCATATATTGAAATTGTAATATCAAATATCCGTCGATTATGAAAAAAAATAAGTTTATCTGGACTTTTGCCTTGCCTTTTCTTGGTGTTGTCCCCATAGTGCTGATTGCGGCATTTGAGCCCAAAATTGTTTCCAGGTGGGGCGAACCGGTGTGGAACACCCTGTTTGCTGTGGCTATGGTGCTGGTTTTTGTGCTTTCGTTCTTACCCTTTATCGGCTTGTTTAAGAACCTGTGGGGAAAAAAAGGTTTCAACTTTTTCTGGGGCAGGGGAAAACTGGCAGGACAGATACTGGTGGCAGGCAGCGATGCCACGGCTACCATTGTAAGTATCGGCGAAAACAGCAAGGGTGGGATAGTTACTATCAACGACCAGCCGCTGTTGAACCTGGTTTTACGTATTGATAACAACTATGATCCTGAATATGAGGTGAGTTTTGATACCATCATGCCCCGTACGGCAGTGGCGCAATTTCAGCCGGGAGCGCAGTTTGCCGTCAAAGTGGACAGAGCCGACAAAAACAATGTGGTGTTTAATGCCCAGGCTACCCAAACCATGACCGGATCAGGTCAAAAGCCCACCTATGGCGGAAAAGGTTGGACAGCCCAGGACCATCTGAGGGTGGAGCAGGCCGGTATCGACGGCATGGCCAAACTTATGAGTGTTGAAGACACCGGAAAAAGCGAAGATTTCAACCCGGTGGTGATGATTGGCTATGAGGTGTCCCTGCACGGAGAAACATCTTACTTTTTCGAAAAAGAAATAGCCATGCCTACCGAAACGGTATTAAAACTGAAGACATTGACCGGAAAAAGCTTTAAAGCCAGGGTGCATCCCGATGACAGGACAAAAATCACCGTAGATTTTACCTTTGCGGATTAGGCCGGCAGGCTACTTTGTCAACTTTTCGTCAATGGTGGCGGGTTGCGAAATCTTTATATGACGTGATTTCATCATGTTTATCCTGGGGTCAGTGCTGGCAGGTGCCAGTTCGAAATTCACTTTTCTTTTGCCTTCAATGCCTCTGGTTTTTGAGGTATAACCTGCCGCATTCACTTCGAGTGCTGCGGTGCCGTGCGGGACTTTTATTTTGAAGTTTCCTTCTGAGTCACTTAACGTAAGGATTTCGGGCGAATCTTTTGCAATGACAGTAGCTCCGGCAATGGCCTTGCCATCAGTCTTTGAGAAAACTTTCCCCTTGATGGTAGTTTGTCCGAAAACCACGGGCATTCCAATGAATACGGCAAGTAAGAAGGTGATGAAACGGTTCATGGTGCTTACATTTTTAACATGTCACATAGGCAAATTTCACGCCAAACACTGGCAGCCAAAAAACACAGCGAACACAAAATGAAAACCGGAACATGTGAATGCAGGAAACTTATTTCCTGGCTTCTATTAATATCTCCAGTATTTTGATGGCGGCTTCAGGAATTTTGGTTCCCGGTCCAAAAATGGCGATGGCTCCGGCCTTGTAAAGAAAATCATAATCCTGCGGAGGGATAACGCCTCCAACAATGACCATGATGTCTTCACGTCCCAGCTTTTTCAGTTCTTCAATTACCTGCGGCACCAGCGTTTTGTGGCCGGCAGCCAGACTGGAAACGCCTAGTATGTGCACGTCGTTTTCCACGGCTTGTTTGGCCGCTTCGGCGGGTGTCTGGAATAAGGGGCCGATGTCCACGTCAAAGCCTATGTCGGCATATCCGGTGGCTACTACTTTGGCGCCTCGGTCGTGGCCATCCTGGCCCATTTTGGCTATCATGATCCTGGGGCGGCGGCCTTCGAGCGATGCAAACTGGTCGGCTAGTTCACAGGCTTTTTTGTAGGTATCGTCATTCACCGATTCGGATGAATAAACGCCAGAAATTGATCTTATCACAGCTTTGTACCTCCCGAAAACTTTTTCGCATGCAAAGGATATCTCGCCCAGAGAGGCTCTCTGGCGCGCGGCATCAACGGCGAGTTCGAGAAGGTTTCCGTTGCCGCTTTCACATGCCTGGGTTATTTTTTCTAAACATTGTTGCACTTTTTCATTGTCGCGGTTTGCCCTGAGTTGTTCCAACCGTTTTAGCTGAGCTTCGCGCACTGCGGTATTGTCTATTTCCAGGGTTTCTATCGGGGCCTCTTTTTCCAGACGGTATTTGTTCACACCGACGATGGTGTCCTTTCCCGAGTCGATGCGGGCCTGCTTACGTGCCGAAGCTTCTTCGATACGCATTTTGGGGATACCTGTTTCTATGGCTTTGGCCATTCCGCCCAAGTGTTCAATTTCCTGGATGTGTTCCCATGCTTTGTGCGCCAGTTCATGGGTAAGGTATTCCACATAATATGAACCGCCCCAGGGGTCAACCACTTTGCAAATGTTGGTTTCTTCCTGAAGGTATATCTGTGTATTTCTGGCGATACGTGCCGAAAAGTCGGTTGGCAGGGCGATGGCTTCATCCAGGGCGTTGGTGTGCAACGACTGGGTATGCCCCAGGGCCGCTCCCAGCGCTTCAACACAGGTACGGGCCACATTGTTAAAAGGATCTTGTTCGGTGAGGCTCCAGCCCGATGTTTGGCTGTGCGTGCGCAAGGCCAGCGATTTGGGGTTTTTGGGATTGAACGTGTTGACCAGTTTTGCCCACAACATACGGGCAGCCCTCATTTTGGCTATTTCCATGAAGTGGTTCATGCCTATTCCCCAGAAAAATGACAAACGCGGAGCAAAAGTGTCAATATCCATGCCGGCATTGACTCCTGCTCTCAGGTATTCCAGCCCGTCGGCAAGCGTATAGGCCAGTTCGATGTCAGCGGTGGCGCCGGCTTCCTGCATGTGGTACCCGCTGATGCTGATAGAATTGAATTTGGGCATATTTTTCGAAGTAAATTCAAAAATATCGGCAATGATCTTCATCGAGGGCAGCGGCGGATAAATATAGGTGTTGCGCACCATAAATTCTTTCAGGATGTCGTTTTGAATGGTGCCGGTAAGTTTTTCCATGGAGACACCCTGCTCTTCGGCAGCCACGATATAGAAAGCCAGGATGGGAAGTACCGCCCCGTTCATGGTCATGGATACCGACATTTTGTCGAGGGGGATATTGTCGAACAATATCTTCATGTCAAGTATGGAATCAATGGCAACACCGGCTTTTCCCACATCGCCCACCACGCGGTCGTGGTCAGAGTCGTAGCCGCGGTGGGTGGCCAGGTCAAAAGCCACCGATAATCCTTTTTGTCCGGCAGCAAGGTTGCGGCGGTAAAAAGCATTGGACTCTTCGGCTGTCGAAAATCCTGCATACTGGCGGATAGTCCAGGGTTGCATCACGTACATGGTAGAATAAGGCCCTCTGAGGTAGGGGGGGATACCTGCCGCGTAATTCAGATGTTCCATACCTGCCTGGTCGGCGGCAGTATAAAAAGGTTTTAGCGGAATAAGTTCCGGGGTAATCATAGTTTCGCCGGACGGGTCTGACGTGGTCCCGCTGGTGTTGGTTTTTGAATCCGGCTTGTAATCAATGTTTTTAAAATCTGGTCTCATATTTTTAATTTTGAGCTATCGGTGATTTATAACGCTTATGATATGTTTATGTTAGTTTATTCCGAAAAGTTTGTTGTATCCGGCCAGTGTTTCTGCAACATTGACACGTACATGGATAAAATCGTCCACCCCTGCGGATTTTAATTGTTCTGTGAGCTCTTTGGGATAGCCGGCAACAATAACCTTAATCTGTGGGTTGAATTGTTTCACCGCGCTGACCAGTTCGCCCGCCTGCTGGGCATATTCCTCATCGGAGCTGCAGATGACCACGATGTTGGCATCATAGTTTTTTATGTCCTGCACCGTGGCGGCAATATCTTTCATCACAAATTCATCGCTGATTTCGTAACCTGCACAGCCGAAAAAGTTGGTGGTAAAACCGGCTCTTGCTTTTCGCATGGCCAGGTTGCCGTAGGTGGCCAGAAAAACTTTCGGCCGCTTATTTCCTTTTTTTACAAATTGTTCGGTGGAAAGCCGGATGTATTCAAACATTTCGGCACCACGGTAGCATTTCAGGTAAGGGTGTTCGTCTGCACCACGGCTGATTTGTATTTGATCAAGCATTGTTTCCTTCAGGTTGGGGAAGATGTTGGTTCCCAACACAGGAGTTTTGCGCATGGCGATATCCATGTTTCGCTGGGCGGCGGTATATTCGATTTCCTGTTTCAGGCTTCCCGACTCCATGATGGTGAGCATACCGCCTTTTTCTTCGATGCGTTTAAAGTACTCCCATGATAATTGCGCCAGCTCATCGGTAAGCGATTCTAGATAATAAGAGCCTGCAGCAGGGTCGATGACCTTGTCGAGGTAAGCTTCTTCTTTTAAAATGATCTGGATGTTACGGGCAATACGTGCGCTGAATTCGTCGGCTTCCGCATAGGTATTATTAAAAGGCAGCACGGTAATGGCGTTTGCTCCGCCTATGGCTGCCGACATACATTCGGTAGTCAGACGCAGCAGGTTTACATAAGGATCGAACACCGATTTGTTCCAGGTGCCGCTGCATGCATGTATAGCCACGGTGAGGGAGGCAGGCCGGGCGGGTTTGTATTGTTCGGCCAAACGTGCCCACAACAACCGTGCGGCGCGAAGTTTGGCTATTTCCATGAAATAATTGGAACCTATGCCGAAAGTGAGTTGTATGCCGGCAAAAACATCGTCAATGTCAAGGCTGCGGTCGCTCATCTGGGCGGCGTATTCGTTGGCTGAAGCCAGCACATAAGCCAGTTCCTGAACAGCGGTAGCCCCTGCATTCATAAAATGAACACCGTTGACGTTGATGATGCGGAACTGCGGTAGATTGGCCTTCATCTGTTTTATCAGGGCGGCAGCTTCGTTGAAGTTGTCTTCTTTGCTGTTATAGTATTCGCCATGCAGCAAGTAATATCCTATGGAATCAAAGTTGAAAGAGCCTTTGATTTTATCGGGCTTAAAACCTGAGTTTTTCACATATTCAATCAGCAGATTGGCCAGCAGGGAATAGGAAAACGATGAAAAGAAATGTACGGCAATTTCTTCCATGTTGATGCCCTTCAGCAGGGTAGCCATTTCTTCTCTGTAGGCAAGCTCTTTCACTTTGAAAGTAATTGCGGTGGCGCCTCTCGAAATCGCTTTTAATGCGTCGGCGTTGGCTTTGGCAACATCTGTTACTACTATATCTTCGCGGATGCGCCATACGTTGGAGTTTGCCCTGTAGCCGCGAACAAAAGGATATTCGCCGGGTAGCGCCTGCAGATGCGAAAGGTTTTCGGTGTGTTCGGCCCGGTAATAAGGTTTTATTTTAAGGCCTTCTATGGTCTTCCAGATAAGTTTTTTTTCATAATCTGCGCCTTTCAGGTCGGCCTGAATTTTTTCTTCCCACATTTGGGTGTCTATGGGAGGAAACTCATCAAAAAGTTTGGTTTGAGCAGTGTCTTTTTTCATTGCGTAATTTTTTAACGGTATTTCGTCAGAAATTCAAGGCAAAAATACAAATATATTAGTGCAAAAAACAGGTTTATTGATATTAAAATATTATTTATTTATTCTTGATCTTGTGAGATTCTGGATTTATAGCGTTTTCAGGCTTTCGGAAGAGACTTGTCAGTTTCAGTTAACAATTTTCTATGATGATATTACCATATCGCACTGATGTATGACAAACCAACTAAAAACATCCAAAAAGTACAAGACAGTATTTTCTATACCCGCCCTTTTTACTATCTTTGCTTTATAAACTTATTTTATGAATGATTTATATCCCTTGAAATTCACTCCTGTTTTTAAAGAAAAAATTTGGGGCGGCCACAAAATCGACCAGGTGCTGAAGCAGCATCATCCTCATTTGAATAATTGTGGCGAATTGTGGGCCATCTCCGGACTGACTGATTCGCCCAGCATGGTTTCCAATGGATTTCTCCGTGGCAATTCCTTGAATGATTTGGTGGAGGTATATATGGGTGATTTGGTGGGCGATGGCATATATGATAAATTTGGCGATGAGTTTCCCTTGTTGTTTAAGTTTATCAATGCCGAAGATTTTCTTTCGGTGCAGGTACATCCCGGTGACCAGCTTGCCATGCGCCGCCACTCATGCAGCGGCAAGGCCGAAATGTGGTATGTGGTGGCAGCCGACCCCGGCGCCGAACTGATCAGCGGATTTAACAGGAAAACCAGCAAGGAGGAATACCTGCAACACCTGGCCGGCAAATCACTTAAAGATATCCTGAACTTTGAAAAAGTCGGGGTGGGCGATGTGTTTAACGTACCAACTGGACACGTACATGCTATCGGACCGGGTATTTTGCTGGCCGAAATCCAGCAGGCATCCGACATCACTTACCGCATCTTCGACTGGGACCGTATCGATCAGGCGGGAATGACCCGCGAGCTGCATACTGACTTGGCTCTTGATGCAATCAATTTTGATGAAAAAGAGTCTTATAAATCCCATCCGCCTGTTACAAAAAACCGGCCGGTACTGCTGCAGGAGACTGAATTTTTCACGGTCAACCTGCTCGACCTGGATAATGCTCTTGAACAAGATTTTTATGAAAAAGATTCGTTTGTTGCTTATATGTGCCTGGAGGGAGCTTTTACAGTGGACTGTGGCGAAAGCCGCGAAAACGTTAGTATTGGAGAATCGCTGCTGGTGCCGGCCATGATTAAAAAGTTTACCATTATCCCTCAGCCAAGTTGCAGAATCCTTGAAACATACGTCAAATAAAAACATTATGAAGATAAGAAAACCCGTATTAAAACGAAAAAGTCAACCCGTTATGGAAGGCGCAGGCGTTAGGTTGCGCAGGGCATTAGGATACCACGATGTACCGGCTTTCGATCCTTTTCTGATGCTGGATGATTTCCGCAACGACCATCCTGAGGATTACATAAAAGGATTTCCCTGGCATCCGCACCGGGGAATAGAAACAATCACCTATATGCTGAAAGGCGAAGTGGAACACCAGGACAGCATGGGCAACAAAGGGGTGATTTCGGCCGGCGATGTGCAGTGGATGACGGCCGGCAGCGGTATCATCCATCAGGAAATGCCTCAGCCAGGAGGCGATGGCGTTATGCTCGGCTTTCAGCTTTGGGCTAATCTTCCGGCCTCACGCAAAATGATGAAACCCCGCTACCAGGAAGTCAAAAGCAGCGAAATACCTGAAATTGTTACCTCCGGCAATTGCAGCGTACGGGTGATCTGCGGAAGTTTCGAAGGTACCGCAGGGCCGGTAAAAGACATTATTACCGATCCGGTATTCCTGGATGTGAGGGTGCCGGCAGCAGGAGAATTTGTGTTGCCAACACCTGCTGATGACAACGTTTTTTGTTATGTTATCGAAGGTGAAGGGTATTTTGGCGAAGAAGGTTCCGGTGGTGAAAAAGCCGAAAACCGGGATCTGCTCCTGTTTTCGGAAGGTAGCCATTTTAGGGTACATACCCTCGAAAATGCAGTGCGTTTTCTGTTTCTGATGGGTAAACCCTTAAAAGAACCGGTGGCCTGGGGAGGGCCTATAGTGATGAACACGCAGGAAGAACTGCAGACCGCTTTCGAAGAATTTGACAACGGGACGTTTATCAAATAAACTTTTTATTTTTCAAGTATCACAAACTCTGTGCGGCGGTTTTTTGCCCTGCCGGCTTCGGTATCGTTGTCTGCCACGGGCTTGGTTTCTCCAAAACCCTTGTAGGAAAGTCGTGAGGCCGCTATGCCATGTTCAGTAAGGTAGTTATAAACCGATTTGGAACGGTTGTCCGAAAGTAACATATTGTCCTCGTCTTTGCCTATATTGTCGGTGTGGCCGTGGATGGCGGTTTTTATCTTCGGGTTTTCCGTCAGGAACTCGATGAAACCGTCAAGTATGGCTTCTGATTCGTGGTTTAGCTCATAAGAGTTGGAAGCAAAATATATGTCGTTGAGCTGATATGATTTGCCAACTTCAATGGGTTTTATCTCAAAATTCAGCTCCTGCACGGGTTCCGACCGTTCGTTGATGTTAGCGGGGATGAGTTTCGACTCGTAGGCGTAGTCGTCTTTTTTTACAGTCAGCACAAAGTTTTCGCGGGTATTGATGGCTATCACATATTTCCCCGTGAGCGAATCCACCGGTATTTTGGTGATTTTTTTGGTTTCCACATTTTTTATCTCTATACGCGCCGTGAGAGGCTGCTCGGAGGTTTCATCCTTTACGTCGCCCTTCACCAGTTTCATTTCTTCGGGACGGGCATCGGCATAGAGATCAAACTCATAGACATCCCAGCCACCCACGCCCACCAGCTTGGTAGAAGAGAAAAAAGCCGTTTTGCCGTCGAGGCTCACGAAAAAACCGGCATCGTCGGCAGCGGAGTTTATCGGATAACCGAGGTTGGCAGGCTTCTTCCAACTGCCATCGGCCTGAATACGCGAGTAGTAGATGTCAAAGCCGCCCAGTCCCATCAGGTCGGGCGAATCCGACGAAAAGTACAAGGTCTGGCTGTCGGTATGCAGAAAAGGTGTTTTTTCATTGTTTTTGGTGTTAATCTGAGGCCCAAGGTTCTCGGGTTTTCCCCAAATACCATCCTCTCCTTTTACCGAACGATATAAGTCGAGGCCGCCTATGCCCCCGGGTCTGTCACTGACAAAATACAGTGTCTTGCCATCGGAAGAAATGCTCGGCATACTTTCCCAGGTGTCGGGGTTATTGATGTTTTCGACAGGCGCTATCTCGCTCCAGGTGCCGGATTCGTCTTTTCTGGAATAATAGATGTCGCCGTTGAAGTAGGAGCCTTTATACTTTCGTACTGAGTAGTATAGCTCGTTATTGTCGATAGTCAGCGTTGCGCCTCCTTCATAATCGTTCACGTTGAACGGGTATGGCATTTCTTTGCCATTGTCGTATTGCCCGTTTTTCTTTTCGCTGTAATAAAACTTTTCTTTATATACCGGTTTGGGCACAAGGTCGTTTTTGTTGGGCGGCAATTCTATCACCCGCACATAAAACATATATTCTCCGTCGGGCGAGATGGAGGGTATGTATTCATCCGAAACGGACGACACGCCCTTGATATATCTGGGATTAAAAGGCACCGGGTTGCTGTAGGCCTTATTATAAAACACCGCCCATTTGTACATGGCCGATGCATCGTTCAACTCTGCATCGTTTTCAATCTTTTCGGGATCTTTGAGGAACTTTTTTAAAGCATTTTCGGCTTGTTCCCATTTTTCGGCACCATAATATATTTGCCCCAGGTAATAGTACACGTAAACATCAAAATCAGGGCAGAGTTCCACGGATTTTTCAAAGTAATTCTGTGCTGCTGTCAGGTTGTAATCAGCTTTTTTGAAGTTGATCATGCCCAGGAAAAAGTAACATTGTCCGCATTGTGGTTCATATTCGAGTACTTCTTTAAACTGGGCTGAAGCATCAATAAAACGGCGGTTTCTGAAATTTTCAAAGGCTTCATTGTACACCTTTTTGGCTTTTTTGTTGGCCAGTTCGGTACACGGGTTTTCGTCCTGAGCAAATGAAAACATGCCGAGGTTCAGCAAAATAAGCAGGAGCAGAATATTTTTATTGTTTCTCGGCATAGACCTGTTGCTTAAAAAGACTATCGGTAACTACCAGGGCGGTCATGGCTTCAACTACCGGTATGGCGCGTGGAACAAAACATACATCATGCCTTCCACCGGTTGAAAACTCAACGGTTTGTGCCTGACGGTTCACCGTTTTTTGCTTTATTTTTATCCCGGGCACGGGTTTAAAAGCTACGGAAAAATAGATGTCTTCTCCGTTGCTTATCCCGCCCTGTATTCCGCCCGAGTTGTTGGTGGCGGTGCGCAGGCGGTTTTGTTTCACCACAAAAAGGTCGTTGTGCTCGCTGCCTTTCATGCCTGCGGCGGCAAAACCACTGCCATATTCAAAACCTTTGACGGCGTTTATAGAAAACATGGCTTGAGCCAGTTTTGCCTGGAGTTTGCCGAACACCGGGTCGCCCAGTCCGGGAGGACAACCCTCGACAACACCACTGATGATGCCGCCGGTACTGTCGCCAAGTTTTTTTAGCTTATCAAGCAGGTGGAGCATTTCTTTTGTTGCTTTCTTATCAGGACAACGTACAGGACTGTTTTCTATTGTTTCCGGGTCGATTTCTTCATAGCTGAAAGGGGTGGAAATGGTTCCAATCTGCCTGACGTAGGCAAAGACCCTGATACCATGCAGGGCAAGTATCTGCTTTGCTATAGAGCCGGCCAGCACCACGGGAACAAAGATTCTCCCCGAAGCGTGCAGTTTTCCTGCACTTTCCATGGTGCCGTATTTGGCATAATAAGTAAAATCAGCATGTGAAGGCCTGAAGATATCGTCCAGATGTTGGTAATCTGCCCGTTTGCTATCCTTGTTGGGAATGAGAAACCCTATAGGCCCTCCTGTGGTTTTCCCCTGGCTGATGCCCGATAGCAACGTGAACTTGTCCGGCTCTTTGCGTGCCGAAGCGAAACTGGTGGTGCCGCTTTGCCGGCGTTGCAGGTCTGCAAGGATTTTGTTTTCGTCGATGACAAGACCAGAAGGACAGCCATCAATGATGCCCCCCATGGAAGGTCCGTGTGAATCACCAAAAATACTTAGCCTGAACAGTTCTCCGAATGTATTGCTCATAAATACAAAAGTATGAATAAACTGGTAAAACACGCTTATGCTGACCCTGAAAAATCAACACGATTATTAACAAAAAACCGGACGGTGTTAACGGATAATCAGCTTCTGCGTTTGCTGAAATGAGTCAGCAGCAAGTTTCAGGAAATAAATTCCCTGCGAAAGATCACTGACATCCACGGCCTCGTCGAAGCGGCCATCGGTTGATGATAATTGCCTTGATAAAACAACACTGCCCAGATTATTGCAAATGGCAAGGTCTACTGTTGTTGCCTGCGGCAGAAAGGCCTGTAATTTGACATATTCCGAAGCAGGGTTGGGGGCTATGCTGACAAAAGCTTCGGGGTTTTCACTCACCGAAAGCGGGGCAGAGGTGTAGGAAAGTTCCCATCCGCCGGCATTATCCATAACGCTGGTAAAAAAAAGTAACAGTACTTTTCCGGTGTATGTGGTAAACGTCGGTGGCAGGTCTCCGGCATGCAAAGTCATCAGTTCGGTGTCGGAATTGTCATCATAAATTTTGACAAAATCATTGTCCTGCGCTAAATCCAGGTTGTTGAACGTGATGGAAATGGTACCGGCATCCGGAGGGCTGATACGCCAGTGGCACAGCGTACTGTTATTATAGTTATAGGTACCGCTTCCGTCAGAAATCACTCCCGAAGGTGCTGTCAATTCTGTTACTCCGCTGCAAAAACTGGTGATTTTTCCGTTGTAGGTCAACAGCCAGCCATCAGCCACTACCGAACTGTTGGTGGTAAAACGTACCAGTACCTTGTTGCCGGTAGATAAAACATCAGATGGAATGGTGCTGCCCGAAAAAACACCTAACACAGGGTCACTGGTGGTTTCTCCATCGTAAATAGTGATAAAGTCATTGCCGGCTTCGGTGTTCAACCTTTCAAATGTAATCCTGATGTAATCTACGGGATCGGTAGGCGCAATCAGCCACATACAGTCTTTGTTGTTCTCATAATCATTCGCAGGGCTGCTGCCGTCTTCCACGGTGCCGCAGGTGCTCTGAACCAGTGTGGTGTTGCTGCATTGCTGAGGAAAAGCGGTGGCAGGGTAAGAGTTCAGGATGGCCTGCTGCCAGTTGCTGAAAGTGTAGCCCGGGTTGAGGTTGTTCAGGTAAAAATAGCCGTTGTAATACCCGCTCCATCCCCAGTTGAAATGAAAAAAGTCGGTGCCCTGATACCCGTCGCACACAAAGGCATGCCCGCTTTCGCCATAGCCGGCATATTGTATGGGCATTTTGTTGTCCAGGTCGTCAATCAGCATATTTTTCCACTGGGTTTCGGTGTAATCATCTTTACGATATAATTGTGTGGAAGCGGAATAACCGAAATATGATTTCATGGCAGAGGCGGCATCGTACATACTGGCTCCTGACCCATCGGGACTGTAATCCATGTCGATGGCTATGCCGCAGTGCAACTGTATGAGCGCCATGCTGTAGTTGAATTTGCCGCCGATATTGTTTTGCATCTCATTCCATTGGTAGGTAGTTGCTCCAAAATTGGCCGACAGGTAACCATAATTTGAATAATATCCATGAGAACCGGTGCCTTGCACAGGATATCTGTAATAATACATTACCTGCGCCATGGCGGTAGCTACACATCCGGCATAGACATGGCCACCGGCGCCGGCAGGATCGGGAGGACATAAGTAGTTGTAATAGGTTCCCTGATCCCAGGTGGACATGAGCAGGGGCGCTACCGATTTGGTGCCGTTTTTCAGTTGCTCATCGCAAATAAAATCCGTAAGGTAAAAATTCCAGGTGTCAGAAATTTTTTTATCGGCTTTCATCGAGTTTTTGCGGATATGTATTATTTGATCTTCATAAATACTCATCCAATAGCCGAATTCGGGAGAAATATTTTTGCCCGTGTAGGGCCCTTCAAACGAGTAGGCTAACACAGGGTATGCATCATCTTCGGCAGCTACAATGATATAGCCGTTTTGTGAAGAAAAAATATAATACATTTCCTCGCTGTTTTTTGTTTTCGTGAAGCTCAGCGTAAGCTCTTCCGGTTGTTTTAAATCATAACCAAATAACAGGCACTTTTCATAATAAAAATTAGTGGCGAGGGTTTGTGCCGTTTTTACGTCAATTTTTTCGGCAAAAGTCAGCGATATGTTTGCAAGAAAAAGACCTATCAGGGAAAAATATATGTGTATTTTCTTCATAAATAATATTATTCGATAATGATTTTTTTAGTGCTGTTCACGTTGCCCGACGCGATGTGTAACAGGTAAAACCCCGGCTGGAGCATAGATACATCGATAACTTGATTTTGTTGGCCGGGCGACAGGCGGAATGCTTTTTCAAAAAGCAGCCTGCCTTCTACCGAGAAAATTTTCAGCGCATACTCCTCTTGCTGGCCGTTTTGGAATGTGAGTGTCAGCAGGTCTTTGGCAGGGTTGGGAGAGACTGAAAATTCCGTGTGAGGTATTTCGTTCAGGTTGCTGGAATTGTAGTAGGAAATAGAAAAACCCTGAGCCATCACTTTGTCAAAGGTTTTGAGCTGTACCAATATTTGTCCTGAATTACAAATGATATCATCCGGAATAACACTACCCGTGAGCTCTGCGATTAAGGTGTTGTCTTCCAGATCAGTAACACGGACATAATCGCCCGGAGTTATGTCAAATGCGTTGAAATGCAGGGTTATCGCGGTGGCGCCGGCCGGTTTGATGCGCCAGCGGCAAAACTGGTTGGGATGATACAGATAGGTGCCGCTGCCATCCTCAAAGGTTCCTGCGGCGGCAGTGAGGTCAACAATGGCAACGGTGCAATATACAGGCAGTGTGCATGTGTATGAGGCCAGAAAGCCGGAAGAAGTAACGCTGTTGTTTGAAATAAAACGCACGCAAAGTGCTTTTCCGGTGGCAGTTATCTGCTGAGGCAGCGTGCTGCCGGTAAATGTTCCCAATACAGGCCCGGAGGTATTATTGCCTTTATATACAATCACGATGTCGGAATCCTGTTCGGTGTCAAATTCCAAAAAGCTCAGTTTGATGTTGATAATTGAGTCGGCGGGTTCAATTATCCAGAGGCAGTCGGCATTGTCCTGATAATTATGCAGGGGTCCGCTGCCGTCAGAGAAGGTACCCTTGGTCTTTGTCAGGGTGGTAATGTTATTACACGGATGGTGGTAGGCCGATGCTGTATCGGGATAAAAGTTGATGATAAGTTCGTGGTCCAATGTAAAGTCAGAACCTCCCGGAGTCAGGTTGTCAAGCAGAAAATAGCCGTCAGCGGATCCGCCCCAGCCCCAGTTGAAATGAAAGTAACTGGTGTCCTGATAGCCGTCGCACACAAAAGCATGCCCTGAAACATTGATAGTATCTGCCCACCCTGCATAATACAATGGCTTTTTGGCGTTCAGATGGTTCAATATCAGTTGTTTCCAATTAGTATGCGTAGCCGTATCCCTGAAAATGTATTGACAATCGGGAGCATAGCCAAAATAAGTGCGCAGGGCATAAGCTGCTTTGTGGTTGTACATTCCTGAACCGGAAGAATCGTAATTCAGATTAACAGAAACTCCAAGGTGGTAAAGCAGTTTTGCTACGGCAGAATCGTTCTGTCGTTCGGTAACAGCCAATGGCATCTGATCCCAGCGATACACCGTATTGCCAAAATCTGCTGCCAGCGAATCATACACTAAAGGGCCAACAGTGTCATTGTACACATATGAACCGATGCCTGTAACAGGATGCCGGTAATAATTCATGATCTGTCCCATGGCTGTGGGCACACAACCTGCGTAAGCACGACCGTCGGGGCCGCCGGCAGCAGGAGGACAAAAATTATTATAATATTTGTCCTGGTTCCAGGTAGTTTTCAGCAGGGGAGGAACGGCTGTAGTTTCTTTGCTCATAATTAACTGTTGGGGAGCGGCTGTGAGCAGCCTGTCCCATTCAGCGGCAACGGAAGTATTTTGCAGGGGATGGTTTTGTAATACATAAAGCATCTGTTTTTCATAATCTTCCATCCACCTGACGAAGGCAGGAGGCAGGTTTTGCATATCATAACGGCTGTCGAAGACATAACACAGTACCGGCCGGAAAATATCGTTGGACGAAACTACCACGAACCCTTTATTTTTAAAGGTAATGGTGTAAAACAGAATTTGGTCATCAACGGTTCTGGGAAAGACGCTTTCTGTTTCAAGAGTTTTATAATCTATGGAAGAAACAAGGCTTAACCTTTCATAAAAGAAATTTTTGCCGGCGAGTATAGCCTGTTGCTGGCTGATGTTTTTTGAAAAAGCAACACTTTGGATCAGTATGCAGCAGACTATGGCAATGAGTTTTTTTTGCATAAAAGCGCTATTATTCAATAATAACTTTTTTACATGCAGATAGCTTTTCGCCGGTGATCCTTAGCAGATAAACGCCCTGGCTGAGGCCGGAGGTATTGATGGTGTTGAAATACTCTCCGGAGAAGTGGCTTTTTCCTTCTCTGAAGATTGCCATACCAGTCATCGAACACAGTTCAATATTGACATCCTGCGCTTCGTCAAGGGTAAACTGCACATTCAGGAAGCTGTTGGCGGGATTCGGATAGATATTCATCATGCCCGGGCCGCCATTGTCTTCGATGCCGAGTTGACTGGATGACGTGTAATTAAGGTTAAAACCCTGTGCATTGAGGTAGCCATCGGATTTAAACAGTACCAGAACCTTGCTGGTATTGTATGTTTTCACACCTGGCAGGCTTGTGCCTGTATAATCATCCAGCAGGTTGTTGGTATTCTGATCATAAATTTTTACATTGTCGTTGGTGGCAAGATTGAAAGCCGTGAACGTCAGGGTTATGGAGGATGCGTTGGCCGGAGCAATCAACCAGCGGCAAAGGTGGTTGTATGTATAGTTTTCAGCAGCGCTGCCGTCGCTTATCGTTCCGGTGGCAGCAGTTAAATTGGTTATTCCGGAGCAATAGGTAGGGAAAGTGCATCGGTAGGAGGCTCTCCAGCCTGTGTTGGTGGTGCTGGCATTGGTCTGAAAGCGAATCAGCATTTGTGGGCCTGTAGATGTAACAGCGGAGGGCAGCGTGCTACCCGAGTAAGTGCCTAATACCGGCGAAGCGGTGGTGCTGCCGTCATAAACGGTGACCACATCGGTGGTAGCCTGTGTGCTGAAGTCTGTGAAGGTCAGGATGATTCTTGAAACGGTTTCTGCAGGGTCAATGAGCCACAGGCAATCTTTGTTGTTTGCATAATCGTTGGGTCCGCTACCGTCTTCCACAGTGCCTGTAACTCCTGTAATAGATTTGGTGCCCGAACAGTTGTAGGGATAACTTGCGGCCGGAGGGTAAATATTCCTGACCACCCCCTGATTGCTGTTAAAAGTGCTGCCAGCAGCCACCAGGTTGCTGGTAGCATAGTATCCGTTGGCGTAGCCGCCCCAGCCCCAGTTCATGTGAAAATTATCACTGGCATCGTACCCGTCGCAGTTCCATGCATGTCCGCCTTCAAAACCATCCGAGCCGGAATAAATCATGGGGTGTTTGGCGTCGAGGTTGGCTTTCAGCAGGCTGGTCCATCCGGAAGCAGAATAGAGGTATTTCATCTCAAAGTCAACATTGCTGTCGTATTTGAAATAATTTTTCAATGCCGTGGTGCATGAGGATGAACTGGCTGCCGAGCCGTCGGCGGCATAGTCCATATCAACGGCTTTACCGCAGTGATACATCAGTTCGGCTACCGCTTCGTTATAATTGCTGAGTTCATCAAGCATATTTTCCCAGTCATAGGTTGTTGTGCCGAAATTTATACCTCCGTGAGTGCCCTGACCGGTTATGGGATACCGGTAATAATACATGACCTGCGACATGGCAGTGGCCACGCATCCTGCATAAGCCTTGCCATCGGGGCCCCCTTCGGCTACCGGACAAAACTGATTGTAATACTTATCCTGATTCCAACTGCTGGGCAACAAAGGTACTACGGCCTTGCTTTTTTTCACAGTGAGGTTTTCAGCTGTACTATAATAAGCCCACTGGCTGCTTATGTACTCATCCGCTTTTATATTTTCGGCTAAGGCGGTTTTTATTTCCTGCCGTACCTCCGACATAAAGCATTTCAGGTTGACAGGCATTTTTGCAGGATCAAGATTGGATTCGTAGGAATATCCTATCACCGGACTGATATTATCATCGGCAGATACTATGACAAAGCCTTTGGATGAAAAATTTATTATGTAATACAATGGAACATTACCATCCCATTCCGTAAAGACATCGCTTACAGTCATGTTTTTTAAATCCACTGTGGTAAATTGGCCGGCATGTTCGTAATAATATGCAATTCCCGTTTTTGTAGCCAGCGGCAGGTCAACTTTTTTTGCCTCGGTGGCACTGACAATAAGTAGTGCAGAGATAATAACAAATATACGTTTCATTCTTCTATTAAATTTTAACAAAAATAATAATAATTTTGCACGTACAGAAATGCATAAATTTGTTATTAAAGCTTTAACAAATAATTAACTACAATATCTGTTTATAGGTACTTTTTTTGCATTTAACTGTGTTTTTTTATTGTTGAAACATAAAACTTTAAGAATCATGCTGGTAATAAAAAACATCAAAGAATTGGTTCAGGTGGAACCAAATCCTGAAAAATTGGTTATGAAAGTTTCCGGAAAAAAGATGTCGGAATTGAAATCCATAAAAGATGCCTTTCTGATTATTGAAAAAGGAACAATCAGCGAATTTGGCTCTATGAAAAGTTTTGATGCAACGCTGTATAACACCGGCTCGGGAAATAAAGTGCTGGATGCCGGCGGCCGCATGGTTTTTCCTTGTTTCTGCGATGCACACACCCACCTGGTTTATGCCGGCAGCCGTGAAATTGAATATATTGACAAAATCAAGGGTTTGTCGTATGAAGAGATAGCAAAGCGGGGAGGAGGCATTCTTAACTCGGCAAAAAAACTGCACAACACTTCGGAAGAAGAATTGATTCAACAGGCACTACCCAGGCTGGAAGAAATAATGAGATTGGGTACCGGCGCTGTGGAGATTAAAAGCGGCTATGGGCTCACCACAACCGACGAGCTGAAAATGCTGAGGGTAATCAAAAAACTCAAAAAATTATCTCCCCTGACCATCAGGGCAACGTTTTTGGGCGCCCATGCCGTGCCTCTCGAATACAAAGGCAGACAAGGCGAATACGTGGATCTGATCATCAACGAAATGATACCGTTGGTGGCTACCGACGAACTGGCCGATTATATCGACGTGTTCTGCGACCGCGGTTTTTTTACCGTGGAGGAAACTGAACGGATGCTGATGGCAGGTATCAAATACGGACTCAGGCCAAAAATCCACGCCAACGAACTGGATTACTCTGGTGGCATACAGGCAGGTGTAAAATATAACGCCCTTTCGGTGGACCACCTGGAACACACAGGTGATGATGAAATACAGGCGCTATTGGGAAGCGAAACCATGCCTACACTCTTGCCCGGTGCTGCTTTTTTCCTCGGTATGCCATACGCACCCGCCCGAAAAATGATAAACGCAGGCCTGCCTCTGGCTATGGCCAGCGATTATAACCCCGGCTCGTCGCCTTCGGGAAATATGCAGCTGATACTTTCGATGGGTTGTATAAAATACAAAATGTTGCCCGAAGAAGCCATACATGCCGTAACTATCAACGGCGCCTATGCCATGGGGGTTTCAGATGGACTGGGAAGCATAGCCGTGGGCAAAAAAGCTAATGTCTTTATCACCAAACCCATACCCTCGGTGGAATTTATGCCTTATGCATACGGCAGCAACAAAGTGGATACTGTAATCATTAACGGAAAAATTCAAAAATGAAAACCATAGGACTTTTAGGCGGCACCACCTGGGAATCCACCCAGGATTATTACCGCATCATCAACCAGCAAATGCTCCTGAAGGCAGGAAACCGTAACACGGCAAAAATAGTGATGTACTCGGTGAACTTTCATGAGGTGGAAGTGCTGGTCAATGCTAAAAAATATGATGAGGTAGGCTCCCTGATGAATAAAGCCGCATTGGCCATCGAAAAAGCGGGCGCCGATTGCCTGCTTATATGCGCCAATACGATGCACATGGTGGCCGATGGCATAATGGCAGGTGTCCACATTCCCCTGATTCACATTGTGGATGAAACCATTAAGGAAATCAAAAGAAATGGATACACCAAAGTAGGTTTACTGGCTACCCGGCAAACCATGGAAATGGATTTTTATAAGGAACGTTGCCGCAAAAATGGCGTGGAAATTGTAATACCCGGAACCGAAGACCGCGACTTTATTCAGGCCACAATCTTCAATGAATTGTTTAATGGAATCATCAGTGAATCATCGCGCGAAAGGATGTTGGGTATCATGAAAGATATGGAAAAACTTGGCACACAGGGCGTTATTCTTGGTTGTACCGAAATTCCGCTGTTGATCAAACAGGAACATACGGATATACCGGTGTTCGATTCCACTTATATTCATTCCTGTGCAGCGGTTGATTTTGCTTTGAATAATTAAATGTGCTGTTATGAAACAAAAATTCAAAATTAAAAAGAGGTACATCATACTTGGCAGCATAGCCCTGCTGATATTTTTACTGTTGTTTTTTCTCTCCAGCATTGTAAAATGGTACGTGGTCAAAAACAGCGAGGACCTTATCGGCCGCAAGGTGGACATTGCCGGCTTGCACATCAATTATTTCAAGTGGACCGTGAAGATTGAGGATTTTACCATGTACGAGCTGAACAAAAAAGACACCTTCGTCAATTTTCAAGAGTTATTTGTGAATTTCGACCCCTGGAACCTGCTTCATAAAGAAATTGCATTTTCCGAAATCCGCCTTGACAAGCCCTGGGTATCTATAGTCTATGCCGACAGCGTTTTTAATTTTAACGATTTTCTTGCTCCGGGGGATACCACTGCCGCGGACACTATCCCTGAAGAAGAAAGCAGCGATACCCTGAAATACACCGTAAAAAACTTCAGTATTAATGGGGGTTACATAAGCTACGAAGACAAATCCCTGGACACCAAAACCGAGTTGAAAAACCTGGGGGTGAAGGTTCCTGAGATTTCGTGGAACAGCAAACAATCCGACCTGGGCGTGGAATTTCTTTTGGGCGAAGGCGGCGAAGTGGCCGTGGATGGCTCACTGAATCAGGCAGCCGGAAAATATTCAGTCTCCCTGAAAACAAACAACATAGATATCACGCCCTTTGCAGGCTATACCAGGCCATTTCTTGATGCGAACATCAATAGCGGCCAATTATACACCAACCTGAAAGTGGACGGCGAACTGGAAAATTTCCTCAACATCGTTGTTACCGGTGAGGCCGGCATCAAAAACCTGTCCGTGACAGAATTGGATAATAAACCATTTTGCTCATTTAAAGATATTTATGTACGTATGGATTCGCTGGATATTGGCAAATCCAACTTCTGTATCGACAAAGTTTTGCTGGATGAACCCAATATCGTTGCTGTACTCGAAAGAGGCAACACCAATATACAGCGGATACTGGCGCCAATTCTCAACGACACGGCAGCGTCTGCCGATACCACAACCGATACCACTGTGATGCATTATTCTATCGACAGCCTGGTGATAAGGGGTGGTAACATAAATTTCTCTGACCTCACACTGAACAGGCCTTTCAATTTTGATATCCAAAACCTTAACGTCGGACTGACCGGATTCAGCGACCAGGCGACCGGCATCCCGGTTGATTTTTCGATGAACCTCAACGGCCCCGGGACTTTTAAAGGAAAAGGCACGGTGGATATGGTGAACACCTCCAATATTATATTCAAAGGAACTATTGCCAATCTGAATTTAGTGACGTTTTCTCCCTATTCGGAATATTTCCTGGCAAGGCCGATCACCCGGGGCACATTTAATTATGACTGCACCCTGAAAATGACTCCCAACCTGCTCGACAACCTGAATAACCTTAAGCTGGCACAACTGGAGTTCGGCAAAAAAACCAAGGACACCTCGGCCTATAAACTACCTGTGGCGCTGGCTTTGTATATTATCAAAGACCGCGAGGGTAATATCAAAATTGACCTGCCGGTAAGTGGAAAACCTTCCGATCCTTCGTTCAAACTGCGCAAGATTATCTGGAAAACACTGGAGGAATTTTTGTTGAAAGCCATTTCCGAACCTTTTGAAGCCATAGGCAAACTCTTTGGTGCCAACCCTGAGAGCATCAAGCAGATACCTTTTGAATACCTGCAGGACAGCCTTACCGAAAATCAACGTGGCAAGCTCGATAAAATAGCGGAAATCATTGCCAAAAAATCGGAATTGAGCTATACTTTTGTCCAAACCACCGATCCTGGCGAAGAAAAAGCTATGATAGCCGTGCAGGAAGCCAAACAGTTGTTTGTTGCGAAAACCGTTCAGCCCGGCACCGATCCTGCATCCATCAAAATTGCTGCATCCAAAGTGGTGGATGCCGACCCTGCCTTTTTATTATTTGTGGGTATTGAAGGCGAAGATCATGGGAATCTGAACAGCCGTTGTATGCAACTCGTTGGCAGCGAGAAAGTGGAAGGATTATTTAATAACCTGATTCAGAAACGTCAGGACCTGATAAAAGGCTACCTGGGCACCAAAGAGCTGCCACAGGGGTCTGTTGCTTTTAAGATTGCGGATTTCAGCAATATGCCCGAAGAAATGAAATCCCCGAAAGCTATCATCGAACTGAATGTGAAATAAATCATTAGGTGGTCGTTATTAATTAGTAATTTTGCGGCCTGTAAAATTCAAAACTGCTATGAAACAACTTATTGAATGTGTTCCCAACTTCAGCGAGGGGAACAATATGAACATCATTAAACAGATAACCGATGTGATGGAAGCCGTGCCGGGTGTAAAACTTCTCGATGTGGATCCAGGAAAGGCCACCAACCGCACCGTGGTTACGATTGCCGGAGCCCCCGAAGATGTGGTGGAAGCCGCTTTCAGGGGAATAAAAAAAGCTTCAGAGATCATTGATATGCGCAAGCATAAAGGCGAACACCCCCGTTTTGGCGCCACCGATGTGTGCCCCTTTGTACCCATTGCTGGCATTACTATGGAAGAAACCGTGGTTTTTGCACACAAACTTGCCGAACGGGTTGGCAACGAACTTGGCATCCCTGTGTATTGTTACGAAAATGCTGCTTTTACCGAAGAACGGCGCAATCTGGCCAACTGTCGCGCCGGTGAATATGAAGGTTTGCAGAAAAAACTTTCCGACCTCCACTGGAAACCGGATTTCGGCCCTGCCAAATTCAATGCACATGCCGGAGCCACTGCTATCGGCGCCCGTGATTTTCTGGTGGCATACAACATAAATCTGAATACAACATCCACACGACGCGCTAACGCCGTGGCTTTTGATATTCGTGAAAAAGGCCGCCCAAAACGTGAAGGCAACCCTGTTACCGGTAAAATTGTTAAGGATGCCGAAGGCAACAATGTCATGATTCCCGGTTCGCTCAAAGCCTGCAAAGCCATCGGCTGGTTTATCGAAGAGTACGGCATTGCCCAGATATCCATCAACCTGACCAATATCAGCATCACTCCGGTTCATGTGGCTTTTGAAGAAGCCTGCATAAAATCCGGAGAACGCGGACTGCGGGTTACCGGATCGGAAATTGTCGGGCTGATACCCCTGAAAGCCATGCTGGATGCCGGGAAATATTTCCTGAAAAAGCAACATCGGTCGGTAGGTGTTTCACAGGATGAACTGATAAAAATTGCCATAAAATCGCTGGGCCTCGACGATCTGAAACCTTTTAACCCGCGTGAAAAGATCATTGAATTTGTCCTCGAAGATAAAAAGGCCGTCAAAACCCGCAAGCTGATAGACATGAGCTGTGCTGCTTTTGCTGATGAAACGGCTTCGGAATCGCCGGCCCCCGGTGGAGGTTCCATTTCGGCATATATGGGCGCTCTGGGCGCTTCGCTGGCAACCATGGTGGCCAACCTGTCATCACATAAACCCGGATGGGACGAACGTTGGGAAGAATTTTCTAACTGGGCCGAAAAAGGTCAGAAGATCAAGGACGAACTGCTGGCGCTGGTGGATGAGGATACCAATGCATTCAACAAAATAATGAATGCTTTCGGCCTGCCAAAGGGCAACGACCAGGAAAAAGCCATCCGCACCCAAGCCATACAGGATGCTACACGCTATGCCATCGAAGTACCCTATAAAACCATGGAAAAAGCCCTGGCTTCTTTTGAAATCATCAAGGCTATGGCCGAGGTGGGTAACCCCAATTCAGTTACCGATGCCGGTGTGGGAGCGCTGTGTGCCAGATCGGCTGTGATGGGCGCTTTTCTCAACGTTAAGATCAATGCCTGCGGACTGAAAGACAAAGACTTTGTAGCCAATACCATCGCCAAAGGTGAGGAAATGCTCAAAAAAGCCATTGCCGAAGAGGAATCCGTGTTAAAAATAGTACATGAAAATATTAATTTCTAAATAAAATACCATGAAAAAAGTTAGTCTTGAATTATCACCTGAACAATACAAAGAACTTCTTAAACTTGTATATGTGGGCGACTGGGTGATTGATGAAACCGAAAATATTGTACTGAACGATATGGTTCAAACAGTTTTTTCAAAAGCTGAAGAAGCCGGTCTGAAAGGGCTGGTGGAATTCAACAAAGAACAAAACCTCTTTGTGCCTTCGTTGCAAATGGATGAAGAAGTTATTGACCTCATCAACGATTATGATGACGAGTGTTTTTGGGATACCCTGATATTCGGGCTTGCCGAAAGGGATGCCGAAAAAGTGCTTGGCGAAGATTTGGAAAATAAGTCTCTGGAAGAAAAAGTGGAACTATTGGAGCCCTACACCAAAAAGTATATCAAGGAATTTGAAGAGAACGGCCTGGATAATATAAAGGTATAAGCGGAACAGCACATAATATCTTTGGATGTAAAACGCCATTTTATGAAATTGAAAAATTTTAACTGGAGCGTTTTTCTTCTTACGACTATCATATTATGTGTGCTGTTAATCCCCTCATCATTTGCTGCATTGGCCGAAGATGAAGGAACTTTAAGCGCAGATGACACTTTTATGAGTTTTTTTGTTGGGCTTTTTTATATTCTTCGCTTTCCGACTCATACCCTGGTTTTGACAAGTCTTTCGCTTGGCGGACCGCTGGTTTTTTGGGGTGGACTTTTAGTCAATTGTATGATTTACGGACTATTGACAGAAAGGATTGTTTCAGTTTTTCGTGGAATATTTTGGAAAAACAAATCGGGATAGCTGGGAGGTGTATTCCGGCGTGGTTTTTGAAATAGAATACAAAGCTGTTTTGTATATTTTACCTTAACAGTGATTTGATACCGAAACAAAAACATATTGTAAAAAAATTCAAAGCTATGAAAACAAAAGTAGTGTTCTTTTTGGCAGTTCTATTCCTGGTATCCTGTGCTCAGATAAATCAGTTGACCAATCTGCTGACCTGCGATTTTCGCTTGTCTACAGCCGAAAACATCACGCTGGGCGGCGTCAATGTTCAGAAACTAAAATCTTTCAGCGACCTGAAGCTGGTTGATGGCGCTGCTTTGCTGGCCAATGTGGCTTCCGGCTCCTTACCGCTGCACTTTACGCTGAACGTGGAAGCCCGCAACCCCAACAAAGAAAAAGCAGCGCTGAATAAACTCGACTGGATTGCGTTAATTGACGATACCCAGATAGCCACTGGCACCACAGCCAAAAGGGTGGAGATAGCACCAAACAACGGCACAGGCACTTTCCCGATACAGGTAAATACCGACCTGGTGAAACTGCTTTCAGGGCAGGCGGGGAAAAATATTATCAATTTTGGTCTTAACCTGGTGGATGCCGGCAACCGCCCCACGCGTATCTCCCTAAAAGCCAAGCCTACTGTCATGGTCGGAAACTATGCTTTGCAATATCCGGGATATATTACGATCAAAAAGGATTTTGGAGCCAAATAAAACCAAAAAGAACCATCAATCAGTGCGGTAAGGCGGATTGAAATTTCTTGTTTATAAGCCTGCATACCGGACACCAATGTGCGGATGACTGGCAAAAGCTCCTTCTTGTGCGCATTCATCCACTCAGTATTAAATCACCCAGCTTCTGTCCCCAGCACCCATAGGCAAATTCCGCTATTGAATACTTTGTATTAATCAATATTACCATGCACAGGGAAGTTATGTGCCTGTGGGAGAGATGGCTCTTTCCCAATAAGTACATGCGCAAAGCCTTCTTGAGAAAACCTGTAATAAAATATTTATAAATTAATTGTATTCGATATTAAAATGTTTAATTTTGCATTGTATGGCAAAAACATCCATAATTACTATTATAAATATTCGTATTAAATCCGCAAGATGCAGTTAATGTGTAGTATAAAACACGAATCAAATTGCTGAAAAGAGAGGTTTGAAGTAGAAATAATTCAATGCGACAAGAATAAAGTTATGGGTAAGCGTAATCGAAACATCGGACAAAAAAGAGAACTGAAAAAGAAATAATTTGCCAGTTCTTAAAAGTTTTTTGAAAATAGACATTCAAAAGTGGAGGTTAGAAACCACTTCGCTGAGGCGAAAAAAAAACGGCCTGCCCCGAAAGGTTTGTTCGGGGGGCGTAACTGAAAAGCCAAATGAGTAAGAAAAAATCAATTAATTAATGAAAAAATTATTACTCATTACAGTTTTTCTTTCTTCTGCACTTTTTGCAACTGCTCAAAATATTATTGATCAGGGAACTTGTGGAACAAGTTTAACCTGGGTTTTAACTGACGACGGGAAGTTGACCATTGACGGCAGTGGTAGTATGACAAATTATTCTACTACGAGCAACCCGCCCTGGAATTCTTATTTGTTGCAAATTACAAGTGTACAAATTGGCAGTTCGGTTACTTCTGTTGGTAATTATGCTTTTTATGGATGTACAAATATTCTTGAGTTAACGATACCTGGTTCAGTAACAGCAATTGGAATAAGTGCTTTCCAAGGTTGCAGCTCTTTACATAAGCTTACTATTTCAGATGGGAGTTCAAGTTTAAGTATATATGTTAATACAAGCACATACACAAATGGAAGTTTCCTTAATTGCCCGATAGATACTGTTTATTGTGGAAGAAATATTACACCAAGTAGTTCCGGAGGATCATTTACATCAACATCAGCATTGTTTGGTGCTGCCGTAAATAGCTTAACTTTTGGGAATAGCGTTACAAATGTTGCACGATATGCATTTTATGGTTGTACGCCATTAATGACACTTTCATTTCCAAACGCTTTTACAGCTATTAACGATTATGCTTTTTACGGTTGTACAGGTATCCCAGAATTAACGATACCTGGTTCGGTAACAGCAATTGGAGCATGTGCTTTCCAAGGCTGTAACTCTTTGCATAAACTTACCTTTTCAGATGCAAGCTCAAGTTTATCCATGTATGTTAATAAAAGTACCACCACATACGGAAGTTTTTATAATTGTCCCATAGATACAATTTATTTTGGAAGAAATATTACACATAGTAGTTCAACAGGCTCATATACATCAGTTTCTACTTTGTTTGGTACTGCCGTAAAGAGCTTAACTTTTGGGAATAGCGTTACAAATGTTGCAACATGCGCATTTTATGGTTGTACGCAATTAATGCCACTTTCATTTCCAAACGCTTTTACAACCATCAATGATTATGCTTTTTACGGATGTACAGGTATTCCTGAATTAACGATACCTGGTTCGGTAACAGCAATTGGAGCATGTGCTTTCCAAGGTTGCAGCTCTATAAATAAGCTTACTATTTCAGATGGGAGTTCAAATTTAAGCATATATGTAAATACAATGTCTGGCTCAACGCCATATTATTATGGAAGTTTTTATAATTGTCCAATAGATACAGTTTACTATGGAAGGAATATTACACCAACATATTCAACGGGATCATTGACATCAATTTCTGCATTGTTTGGCACAGACGTGAAAGGCTTAACGTTTGGGAATAGCGTTACAAATGTTGCACAATACGCATTTTATGGTTGTACACAATTAACGCCACTTTCATTACCAAGTGCTGTTACAACAATTAGTAATTATGCTTTTTATGGATGTTCAAGTATTCCTGAATTAACGATAACTGGTTCGGTAACAGCAATTGGAGCATGTGCTTTCCAAGGTTGCAGCTCTATACATAAGCTTACTATTTCAGATGGGAGTTCAAGTTTAAGCATATATGTAAATACAATGTCTGGCACAACGCCAAATTATTATGGAAGTTTTTATAATTGTCCAATAGATACAATTTACTATGGAAG
>Ga0209097_10000799_pt1 | contig 29003 bp, 15 predicted proteins | sample AD_UKC052_MetaG_FD_184419 | JGI IMG/M metagenome (GOLD analysis project Ga0209097, IMG submission 184419) | Active sludge microbial communities of municipal wastewater-treating anaerobic digesters from USA - AD_UKC052_MetaG (SPAdes) (version 2) | ecosystem: Engineered > Bioreactor > Anaerobic >... | reverse complement strand
CTCTGTATTCAACACTCCCGGCAATTTTGCGGTCAATAGCGGATGAATTATATATGCCTCACTGTGGGGTCTCTCCTTCATTTCTTTTTTATTCAGGCATAAAAGTTGCAAAACGGACCACTGAATGCATACCTGACCGTATAATTGTGACCAATATCAAGTATATCTATAAAAAGCCAATGTATCCTTTCGTTTATGCCCAAAATCATTGACAATGAGCGTCTACTCCTCACCACAGAGTTGCGAGATACCTTACATACAGCGCGCCGAGCCGACTTTTGCGTAGGATATTTCAACTTGCGGGGATGGAACGAACTGGCTGATCTGGTAGATTATCTCCCCGGTGAAGAAATTTTTGAAGAGGCTTTGGATGGAAACACTCTCCGCTATTGCCGACTTCTGGTCGGTATGCACAAAGCACCGGATGATTTGCTACGGGATTTTTTCAATGAACCCAGCACACTGGATAACAAAAAAGCCACCGAATTGCGCAAACGCATGGCGCAAGAATTTCGCAGACAACTGACCGTCGGATATCCTACCGAACGAGATGAATCTTATCTAAAGAAACTTTCCCAACAGATCAGGAATAAGCGGCTGGCAATCAAACTTTATCTCAAAAATACGCTCCATGCAAAGTTGTATCTAGCTCATACCAACCAGAGAAATGCCCCAATAGTGGGTTTTGTAGGTAGTAGTAATCTTACTTTTTCAGGTCTGAGCAGTCAGGGTGAATTGAACGTAGATGTGGTAGATAGCACCGCTTCTGAACTGCTTCGAGATTGGTTTGAAGAACGCTGGAATGATCGCTGGTGCGTGGATATTTCAGAAGAGGTGGCTGACATTATCGACAACCACAGTTGGGTACAACAAAAACCACCTTACTATATCTATCTTAAAATCGCATATCACCTTTCCCAGGAAGCGAGGGCAGGGTTGAATGAATTCCGGTTGCCTAAAATTTTTGAGGAGCGCTTGCTGCCATTTCAACAGCAAGCGGTAAAAATTGCCGCCTACCACATCCACAAACGAGGAGGCGTCATTATTGGAGATGTGGTTGGCTTAGGCAAAACCATCACCGCAGCAGCGGTTGCTAAAGTGTTTCAGGAGGATTTTTTTTACAAAACACTCATCATTTGCCCTCCGAACCTTGCGCCGATGTGGGAGAGTTACAAACAGGAATATGATCTGCATGCCGATATTGTTTCGATTGGCACCGTGCAAAACGATTTAAAAGACAAAAAGCGTTATAAACTTTTGATTGTCGATGAAAGCCATAACCTGCGCAACAACACAGGAAAAAAATATAAGGCAATCAAAGAATATATAAGTGAGAACGACTGCAAAGTAGTCTTGCTTTCAGCCACACCATATAATAAGTCTTTCCAGGATATCGCCAATCAACTCAGCCTTTTCATAACTGAGGATAATGACTTGGGTATCAGCCCCGAACACTATATTGAAAGTATCGGAGGCGCTACCGACTTTTTCAGCAGGCATCCCGAAGTATTTATTCGCAATATCAAAGCGTTCCAGTTAAGTGAATTTGCGGACGATTGGCGTGAGCTACTTCGGTTCTACATGGTTCGACGCACGAGAAGTTTTATCAAAACAAATTACACGGAGTTGGATCCGTTTAACGGCAGGCGTTTCCTCACTTTTTCAAATGGTGACCGCTCTTATTTCCCAGATCGTATTCCTAAAAAGGTTGAATACGAATTTGACCCTGATGACAGATCTGATCAATATGCCAAACTTTACTCTTCCACTGTAGCAGATATTATCAGTGATCTGGCGCTGCCCCGCTATGGACTTCGCAAATATATTAAAGACAAAGAAAAGGCTACAGCATCATCTTCGGATGCTGTGATACTGGATAATCTGTCGCGCGCAGGTGAACGCCTGCGGGGCTTTTGCCGTACTAACCTTTTTAAACGCCTGGAAAGCAGCGGCTGGGCCTTTCTTCTTTCCGTGAGTCGGCATATTCTGCGTAATTACGTCACGGCGTATGCCATTCAAAACAACTTGCCAATTCCCATCGGAACGCATATCTCCAATATACTCGACGATTTTATCGATGATCAGGATACGGATGACAATCCCGAGGACCAGCAAGAAGAAAAAATCGGTCTGCTTATCAGCGAGGAAGGCTTTTTAAAACAGGCTGAAAAAGCCTATCGACTGTTTCAAACACAAAAGTACACCGGTAAATTTGACTGGATTTCACCACATTATTTCAACAGTAATTTACTGAAAGACCTTGAACGGGATGCGCAAAACCTAAGCGGCATTCTCGATCTGGCAAAGACTTGGAGCCCCGATTCAGACAGACAGTTGAATGCTTTGTTTGACCTTATTACCAATAAACATGGCAAAGAAAAGGTATTGATCTTCACGCAATTTGCAGATACCGCCCAATACCTCTATGAAAACCTGCAAAAACGCGGTGTTAAGCAACTTGGTATCGTGACGGGTGGCTCTAAAAATCCGACTGACCTCGCTTATCGATTTAGTCCGGAGAGCAATAAGAAAGACTTCCCCGAGGGGCAGCAATTCAGAATATTAGTTACCACCGATGTACTATCGGAAGGACAAAACCTTCAGGATGCACACATCGTACTGAATTTTGACTTACCCTGGGCCATTATCCGGCTAATCCAGCGCGCTGGTCGCGTTGACCGTATCGGACAAAAAAGCGATCATATTTTATGTTATTCTTTTCTGCCGGAGGATGGAATAGAAAACATCATACGCCTCAGACGCCGGCTATCTACCCGAATCCGTGAAAATGCAGAGGTAGTCGGTTCTGACGAGGTGTTTTTCGATGGCGACCCTATTAATATTCAGGACATCTATTCCGAAAAATCCGGCATTCTGGATGAAGTTGATACTGAAATGGATGTGGATTTATCTTCTTTTGCATTCCAGATATGGAAAAATGCCATCGACGCACGACCTGAATTGAAAAAAATCATTCCCGACTTACCAAACGTTTCCTACTCTACCAAAACAGCTAATGCGGAAGAACCTCAACCCGGCGTAATTCTGTACGCACGCACCGCTCGCGAAAATGACGTCCTCACCTGGCTGGCCCCCGACGGTTCGGTGGTCACTCAAAGCCAGTTCCGCATTCTGCGCGCGGCAGCCTGCGACTACGATACGCCGGCGTCTGAACGAAGGAACGACCACCATGATCTGGTAAAACAGGGGCTTACGCTCATACATGATGATGAACGCAGCCAAATCGGTACGCTGGGAAAACGTAGTTCTGCTAAATACCGCGTATTCTACAGGCTGACGGAATACATCAAAAAACGTGAAGGGGAGCTGTTCGCGGCGCCGGAAGACCTCAAAAAGGCCATCGATGACATATGGCGTTTCCCCTTGCGGGAGTATGCCCGTGAGACACTCAACCGAGAATTACGAGCCGGTATCAAAGACGAAGGGCTTTCCGATTTGGTCCTGTCTTTGTGGGAACAAAACAAACTCGTCATCGAAAACAACGACGATGATGCCGCTACGGCCCAACCTCAAATTCTTTGCTCGCTTGGAATAATATAAGATTATGCCCACCATAAAACGAAATGACTTTGACCGGCTGGTCCGTGATTTTAAATTTTCCGAACTCTTCAACGAACTCGGCTGGAACAACACTTCCTTTAGCCGCAACATTAAGATCGAAGACCAAAACTACCCGTTGACCAGTATTGCCGAAAAGAATGGATTCTTTGTCATGCTCTGCGAAGCAATGGAAATGCCTTCTCTGCCCGTGCGGCGTCAGATCGACTCGGCTTTTACAAAAGTGAAAGATTTCCATCTTATTATTTATGCCGACCAGGCACAGCGCGAACAACGCTGGCAATTTGTACTGCGGGCACCCAACCGCCCGCCTAAAAACATTGAGGTAGGTTGGAAAAAAGGACAGGATACGGAAGTGCTCTGGCAACGCACACAGGGCCTCTTTTTCGCCCTGGATGAAGAGGAAAACATTACAATTGTCGATGTTACGAGCCGCGTCACAGACGCCTTCAGTACAAATGCAGAAAAGGTAACCAAAAAATTCTACGACACGTTTAAAAAAGAGCACGGTCAGTTCCTGGATTTTATACAAGGCATTGGCACCCAGGTAGATAAGGAGTGGTATGCTTCTCTTATGCTCAATCGCCTGATGTTTTGTTATTTCATCCAGAAAAAAGGATTTCTGGATAACAATACAAATTACCTGTCCGACAAATTGGCTGAGACTAAAAAAAACGAAGGCAGTAAGACGTTTTACTCTTTCTACCGGAGTTTTCTACTAGTACTGTTCCATCAAGGCCTGAATGAACCAAATCAATCTCCAGAGACCCGTGCCGAAATTGGCCAAATTCCTTACCTCAACGGTGGCCTGTTCGATGTGCACGAACTCGAGGCAACTTATGCCGGTATCGATATTCCGGACGAAGCCTTCGAACGTATTTTCAAGTTCTTCGATCAGTGGGAATGGCACCTGGATACACGTACCAATGCTTCCGCAAAAGAAATCAACCCCGACGTTATTGGTTTCATTTTTGAAAAATACATCAATGACCGCGCCGATATGGGCGCTTATTATACGAAGGAAGATATCACAGATTATATCTCCAAAAACTGTATTATTCCTTTTCTGTTCGACCAAACCGAACGCAACGGAGGTCGCCTGCAAGCTTGTTGGGATTGGGTAAAGCAAAGCGGAGATCGATATATTTTCCCTTCCATACGACATGGCGTATCCTTGGCGCTGCCCCCGGGCATAGAGGACGGCCGGGATACCGCCCGCCCCGACCTGGTAGCGCGCCGTAAAGCCTGGAACCGCGAAGCACCGCCCGAATATGGCCTCCCCATGGAGTGGTGGCGGGAAGTGGTGGAACGCAGAAAGCGCCATGACGATCTGCGGGAAAAAATAGACAGCGGTGCGATTCAATCTATTAATGACTTCATCACCCTGAACCTGGACATCCGGCACTTCGCACAGGATGTGTTGCAAAAAACGGAAGACCCGGATTTTATCTGGGCCTTTTTCCGTGCGCTCAGTTCCGTTTCGGTACTCGACCCAACCTGCGGCTCCGGAGCGTTTCTATTTGCCGCGCTTAATATCCTGGAACCGCTCTACGAAGCATGCCTCGACCGTATGGCCGCTTTTGTAGAGGCGGGTGAAAGCAGGCACCGCAAGAACTTTGAACACATCCTGGCCGAATCAGCGGATACGACACGGCATCCCAGCCGGGAGTATTACATCCATAAAAAAATAATAGTACAGAACTTATACGGCGTAGACATCATGCGCGAAGCCGTCGAAATTGCCAAACTGCGGCTATTTCTGAAACTGATGAGCACCGTGCGGCCCGACCGGCGCAAACCCAATCTGGGACTGGAGCCTCTACCTGATGTCGACTTTAACCTGCGCTCGGGCAATACGTTGGTGGGCTTTGCTACTCTGGATGAGGCCATTGAAGCCATCAACCAACGCGACCTGCCTGCCGGTGCACAGGGGCGTCTGGTGTTTGGAGAAGAACTGGAAGTCATCAATGCTGTGAAAGAAAAGGCCGAACTGATTGGCATGGCCTACAAACGTTTTAAAGATGGACAAACCACGCTGCCGGACGGCGCCGGGCTCAAAAAAGCCAAAGACGAGCTCACCCGCAGACTCCGCGACCTCTCGACTACACTGGACGAATACCTGGCCTTTCAATACGGCGTAGATGCCCAAAAAAACAAACAAGGGTTCCAGCAATGGAAAATATCGCACCAGCCCTTTCATTGGTGGTCGGAATTTTATGAGGTGCTGTATGATGAAGAGGATAAGTTTAAGGGGTTTGATGTGGTAATTGGAAATCCGCCTTATATTCAAAATTCTGAAATAAAATACTCATTAAAAAATTACCTAACCGTAACCTGTGGGAATCTTTATCCAATAGTAATTGAACGCTCAATATCAATATCAAATATAAAAAATTACAAAGGTTTTATCGTTCCTGTCTCATCTATCTCTACAGATGGGTATGCACCTTTACAACAAATTTTAGTTAATTATGATCTTATCCATAGTTCTTATGATGATAGGCCTTCTCGTCTATTTGATGGCTTAGAACATATACGATTAACGATACACTTAATAGGGAAAAAACGCCAAGACAACGATTTCTTTTCCTCAAAATATCACAAATGGAATGCCACTGAGCGTGAAGCATTATTTCAAAGGATAGTTTTTGTGAAAAATGATCCGAAAACACTCAACAACTCTTTTCCTAAAACTTATTCTACGATTGAATCCATCATACTTGGCAAAATAAGCGCTGAAAAAAATAAATTAATTTCCTATCAAAGGAAACCTAATAACAATGTTGTATATTTTTCTAGAAAAGTTGGTTATTTTCTTCAAATACTGAACTTTGAGCCAACTGTATTAGATGAATTTGGGAATAAACGACCTCCATCTGAATTTAAATCACTTTTTTTTGAAAATTCAGATTATGCTAAATCAGCATTATGTCTTCTTAACTCAAATTTATTTTATTGGTTTATTACTATTTTGTCAGATTGTCGACATTTGAACAAACGTGAAATTGATGATTTTTTCATTAACCTTGAAAAGTTTAGTAAATCAAAAAAAGAATTTATTTCCATTTTATCAAAAAGGCTAATGGAAGATTTCCGATCTAATTCTGAGCAGCGGAAAATGAAGTTCAAACATGCCCAACTACATATTCAATGTATCATTCCTAAGCACTCCAAACCCATCATCGACGAAATCGATACCGTTTTAGCAGAACATTACGGTTTCACAGAGGAAGAACTGGATTTTATCATCAATTATGATATCAAGTACCGGATGGGCAGAGGTACTGGAGAGGAAGAATAAAATCTAAAATGACTGGATTAAGCCCATTTCAACTGTAAAGTATCCATCTTTGCCAACAGAATTACATTTAACATGACACAAGAAGAACGGATAAAATATTGGAGCAACCGCCTGCTCGACCGCCTGCTGGAGTACCGCAAGGAGCACCCTTCCTTCACGTTTGCTTTGCGCCAGCGCAACAAATACGGCCGGCTCGAATCGGGACACTGGTTTCAGGGGGATAATTTTTACATCTTCGTGGGTTTCACGCAGCGCGGCGACGAGGACAACAAGACCAAGTCGGTCGGGTTGGTATTCTCTGATTTGGGAAACACAAGCGCCGGTTGCCATGTCGAAATTATTTTTCGGACGGAACCGATTGCGCCTTTGGTAGCCATGTACCGCCATATCGTCAGTACGGAAAAAGGCTACTACAAGCCGAATCAGCCATATTACGATGGCTACAAATATTTCAAGGATTATCCCGACGGCGATCCGGTTAAGAATCTGGAATCCTTTTTAGAAACAGACTGGAAGGTATTTGTTAAAGAGGTAGAGGCGCGTAATCTGCGAGAGGAGTTTTATGTGCAGGAATTGGATTTTGTCAAACATCTGAGGCGTATAGAAGAGATACGCGGGAATCCGCTACCACCTTTACCGGAAGGCGTAACAGAGGCTCCAACTCAGGCAGACCAGGAAAACAATACAGATGATGAACGCGTAACGGAAGAGATGAAGCCACGCGATATCGAGCAAATAGACGAATCCAGTGCGCCAAGCGATACGAGCGTATCACCTGAAATTATGAATCCCTTTGATGCTGCGAAAATTGATATCCGGGGACAATCGCTCAGTCTGGACTTGCTGGTAAAGCGCATTAAAACGGATCGTGTCAATCTTTATCCCGATTATCAGCGTCTGCCGGAACTCTGGAAACCGGAACGCATGAGTCAGTTGATAGAATCTTTGCTGATACGGATTCCACTGCCGGTATTTTATTTCGACGGCAGTAATGACGTCTGGGAAGTCGTAGACGGACTGCAACGACTCAGTACGCTGAAGCGATTTATGGTAGACAAAGGAGACCAGGCACTTCGCCTGACCGGTTTGGAATATCTGAAAGAGTACAATGGTTTGACATTCGATGAGTTACCGCCTTTTTTGCAAAGCCGTATCGAAGAGACACAACTGATGATCTACGTGATTAATCCGGGCACCCCCGAAGAGATCAAATTTAATATATTCAAACGTATCAATACGGGCGGATTGGTGCTCACGGCGCAGGAAATACGCAACGCACTCAACCAGGGAATTCCGGCGAAAATAGTACGCGAAATGGCCGGCTATGAAGAATTTAAAATTGCTACGGGCTATAAAATTCCCACGGATCGTATGGAAGATTGTGATTTTGTTACACGTTTTATTGGTTTCTACCACGATTACCGGAATTACCAACCCGATTTGGACACCTGGTTGAATAAAGGGTTAGCCCGCTTAAAAACAATGAGCGAAGCCGAACGGCAGGCTATGAAATCGGATTTTAAAAAATCCATGATTGCCATGCACGAAATTTTCGGCGACGAGGCATTTCGAAAACGTTACGTGGATACAGACCGGCGAAAGCCCATCAACAAGGCGCTTTTCGACAGTTGGTCGGTCAATATAGCGAATCTGTCAACGGACGAAATCAACAAGATCAAGCGCCGTAAAAAACGTTTGATGGACGGTTTCATTCGCTTGATGAACGAGGAGGAATTCGATATAGCGATTAGCCGTTCTACCGGTGACGCACAGTCTGTACGCCGTCGTTTCGAAAAAATAGCCGACCTGATCAAACAAACGCTTCAAGACTAAAATATGATCCGCAAACTCACGCTTAAAAATTTTAAATGCTTCGAGGAAGCCGATTTCGAATTGACCAATCTCAATTTGCTTACTGGGCTGAATGGTATGGGCAAGTCCTCGGTCATACAATCACTGCTGCTCTTACGTCAGAATTTTGATCGAAACACATTGGGCAAACGTTTATCGCTGAATGGCGATCTGACGCAGTGTGGCAATGCTTCGGACGTACTATTCCAATATTTCAACTCTTCAGAGATCGAATTGAAACTTCGTTTTGACAAGGATCACGCTGCGGAATGGACTTGGGATGGACGCTCCGGTGGAGATAGCCTCAACCTGATTAGATATTCCGGCTACGATGAAAGGAACTGGAGTACTCAATCTTTATTCAACAACCAGTTTCATTATTTGAATGCGGAGCGTATAGGGCCGCGCCCATATTTCGAGACCTCTACTCATTCGGTGGTAAATGAAAACCAGATTGGTAGCCGGGGAGAATATGCAGCCAATTATTTAGCCGAATATCAGGACGAGGATATTAAAATTCCGGCGCTGGCGCATCCAAAATCGACCGGCCTCACCCTGTATGAACAGGTAAATGCCTGGCTGAGCGAAATCAGACCCGGCACAAGGATAAGTGTTACACGTTCGAATGAAATGGGACTTGTTACGCTCAGTTATCAATTTGTGGCAGGCAGTGATGCGGGCAATAAATTCCGTCCTACCAACGTCGGATTTGGTCTCAGTTACATACTTCCACTTTTAGTTGCAGTGCTGGCCTCGGAGCCTAATACCTTGCTACTTCTGGAAAACCCGGAGGCACATTTACATCCGCATGGTCAGGCCCAAATGGGACGATTTTTGGCAATGGCCGCTGCGCAGGGTGTACAGATTATTGTTGAATCGCATAGCGATCATATTCTGAATGGCATTCGTGTAGCTGTGAAAGAAGGAACTTTGCCGGCCGAACAAGCCAACTTGATGTTTTTTACCGGCGATGTGATCGATGGGAAGTTTACGCACTATATCGAAACACCTAAAATTGACAGCAATGGCAAATTAGACTATCGGCCGGAAGGATTTTTTGATGAATGGGACCGCCAATTAACTCAACTCATTTAAATCAGATATACTTATGGATTTGTTTTTTAATGAGTTGTCATTACGTGTTGCTTCCGATCGTTTTGTTGCAAACCAATGGTTTGAGGCATTGGGTAATTTGTATAAAGTCGCAGCGGGTTTAGGTATCGGTGAAATTAAAGTTCCGGCAGCCTTTTTTGAGCATTCATTCACAGATGAGTGTTCTTTTTTTCAATGGGTAGATGACAAAAGATTTGACCCCGATTTCCGATTGTTGCTAAAGTCAAAAATCACAACTACCCCGGTCATCGAAGTTATGTTGGAAGAAAAAGAAACAGGCATCGGCCGTGTTTTTGATTGCTTGTATTGTGGGAAAAATGCTTTGGGCTTAGGCGCTGCTTCACAACATATGTTTAATGCTATATCCATTAGTATGGCGCCGGACAGTATATGGGATGAAGCATATATCGGAGTAAGCATTTCTATTTTTGATGGAGACGATCTTAATGAAGAAGCATGTGAGATTCGGCATGTATATCAAAATGCGCATCTTAGTATTCATGCAGCCTGGTTGAAATCGCAGAAACGTCCCAATATTCCGAACGGCAATGTGCTTTGGCTCAAGCGAAATACCCTGTTTCCTAACTTGATTTTTTGCGACCACGTGCGTGGACAAATTGCAGGATTCAGCGGAAATCAGCCTGAATTCATTCAAATGCAAAAGCGTTTATATGAATTGGAAGAATACGCGTCCAAGCGCAGTGCGGGAACTTTTAGATCTGATGACCTTCCTTCAAAAGTTACACCAGAATCTGATACCCGTGGGAATGACTTTGCCAGTAAGTTGATTAGGGTATGTCCGGATGGGGAAACACGTTTCTTTGATTGGCATTCCAGGTATACACCCGGTGCAGGAAGAATACATTTTTTTCCTCTGGAAAATAGCAATAAGATCATTGTTGGAAATATAGCCAACCAGAATGAGATAAAATGACCTCCGCCCTCATTCAGTCGCAACTCGGCAATTCATCTTTGCTGGACCTCCCGCTTACGGCTTTTCTTTGCTCCCGCAAGGTGCCTGCAGAGGTAGTGCTTCGCTGTTATGATTGGGCTATCGCCCAGCGGGAAGCAGGCACCTGCATCATTAGTGGGTTTCACAGCCCACTGGAAAAAGATGTGTTGCGTTATCTGCTCAAAGGCAAACAGCCTGTCATTCTGGCGCTGGCGCGTGGATTAAAACAAACCTGGGAACCACCTTTACAAAAAGCGTTGGACGAGGGGCGACTGCTGATTATTTCTCCCTTTACGGAAAAAACGAAACGGGTTGCTGTGGATACCGCGGCGGTCCGAAATGATATGATGATACAATTGGCTGGCCGGATTGTGGTTGGGTATGCGGATTCGGAGGGGATGCTGGGGCGGAGGTTGGCAGTGATAGATCAGGAGAAGATGGAATATTTATGATTTGAGTGATATAAAGCCCAATTTAGGAAAGAACTGCTTGGCTTGATATGAGCATGCCCAGTTAATATCAGCCAGAAACGATGACATTTCCGGATTAGTTTCCATCTCTGAAAGGATAAGTATTTTTTTGCTTGTGGAACCTATTTCCACCTCATCAGGTCTTCCCCATCCACTCCGCCCAGGCGCAACGCCGCCGTGGTGTCTCCGACCTGCGGCCAATGTACAGCACAACTACGCTTTACTTTTATACTAAAAAACATCCTGAAATTACGTCCCGCTCAAGGGTATATTGACTGCATTTTTGTGCAAAAAAAGGCCTTCCTTCCGCGTTTTGATATGATGCAGGTCCAAAACCGTGCTGCCCGTTTACATCAGGTCGGAGACGCTGCTACAGCGCCGGGGTGGAGTGGCTCGGCATGCCGTTGACCTACCAATGCTCAAAACAACCGGGCGCTCCACCAATCCGGCAGAGCGCCCTCTCTTTTTACCTGCTACCCGTCACTACGCCACAGCAGCGGTCAACGACTCCGACCACGCGCTATGTCGCGCCTTCGTCCCCAGCACCCGAATCCGGATTTTCAGGTCACGGCCGGCGGGCAGGTTGTTCACCGTGAAACTGCGGCGGCTGCTGTAAGTGCCATTGGTCCAGGTGGCGCCGTTGTCGGCGGAGTACTCCACCGCGTAGTTGAGCGTGCCCGCTGCTTTGGGGTCGCTGATGGTCACCTGCACTTGTCCGCGGAAGCCGGTGCTTTTGACCTGGATGCTGCGCGGCGGCGCGATCTCGCCGGAGTCGCCCTGACGGCTGTTCCGGGTGCTCAGGCCTGCACTGGCGATGAAAGCCGCGTCGGCCATCGGCTGCTGTTCGATGGCGGTACAGAGGGCATCGAGGCTGCTCAGCAGTTTGGCTTTAGCCAGGTCTTTGTTGACGGTGTCGCTCACCCCCCCACGCAGGGCGGCGGTGAGGGCATTGTTGTACGCCTGCAGGTCGTCGGCCAGGGCGGTGACTTGTGTCTGCACCGCTGCGTAATTGGGTTGGTTGAGGGTGCGCTTCACCACATTGTCGACGTACACGGTCAGTTGGGTCTGACTGATGCGCTGGAACGCTGCGCGCAGAACTTTTACTTGATTTTGCATAAAAAAATGGAATTTTAAAAGTTTAACTTGTATGCTGTTGTCATTTCTGACGGAACAAAGGTGGGTGGGGCGCAGCAGGGAGCGCAAGTGGGGCGGTCGATTTGCTCGACGAACGAACCGGAGCGGTCGTTTTTTCGGGATGAAAAATCGTCGATCTCTTTCGGTCGGAATCCAGGCGACGGCTCCAGGTAGCCCTTCAAGGAACATGGTTTCCATGTTCGTCACCTGAGTCATTCAGGCAAGGAGTACTGCCATTTTACATATTGCAGGGGTCAGTACGGCAACGTATACAGGCATTTTACAGACGAATACATGATCTGTTACAACGTGTATAGGAACCAAAGCAATGAACATAGGAACCAAAGCAACGAACATAGGAACCAAAGCAACGAACATAGGAACCAATGCAACGAACATAGGAACCAAAGCAATGAACATAGGAACCAAAGCAACGAACATAGGAACCAAAGCAATGAACATAGGAACCAATGCAACGAACATAGGAACCAAAGCAACGAACATAGGAACCAAAGCAATGAACATAGGAACCAATGCAACGAACATAGGAACCAAAGCAATGATCATAGGAACCAAAGCAATGAACATAGGAACCAAAGCAACGTGTACAGTACCTGTGCAGGGGAACATGGAACCTGCGGTGAGTAGTGCAGGACTGGTGAGACGATGGCTGAGAGAATGTTCATAGAACTGTGTCAATCAAGCATTACCACCGGCTTCGGAGAAGCCCAACATTTGTAGAAAAGATCAGTCGTTACCACCGGCTTCGGAGAAGCCCAACATTTGTAGAAGCCCAACATTTGTACGCGTCCAACATTCGTTGATGACCACATTTAAGAATCATTCAAGGCAATAGGGTTTTTTGCATTTGAAAAAACGTATAACCACTTAATTCCCCAAAATACCCGGTGTATACAAATGTTGGGCTTCTCCGAAGCCGGTGGTTAATGCTTGATTGACACAGTTCTATGAACACTCCCATGGCTGACGGAAAATTTAACGCAGCGAATTACAATAAGTAAATCCGCTGCGTTTTCCCAGTGCATTATGCACTTTACTGTTCGGTCAACCCTTGATGATCGAAATACTCACCCATACCCAAGTCGCACTTCGAGCCTTTTCTACCGCACCTTCCAGCACTCCTAACAACATCTGCTCCCTTTTATAATTCGGATAATCAGCAATTCTTCCATGCGCTTTCTCCACAACAGGGCTTAACCAGGGCAGATGGGATTTTCACCTCCGAAAGTCCGTTAAAAACGTACATTTGCACCATAAAAGACCTCCAGTTGGAAATAAAACGCATAAATCTTCTGTCGCCATGAAGGCTTCTTTATTATTCCGGATGGGGTGGGCGCTGTTTCTGACGGCCGGCTATTCTGCCCGCGGACAGGACACGCTGCGTGTTGAATCCTTCAGACCTGTTTTGGAGCGACAATTGCCCGTCTTGAACCAATGGTTGCGCGCGAAGCATTTAGACTCATTTATTCGTTTAGATGCAGTGGATCTGGATCATGATAAGATAACGCTGGTTGGGAACGTAGCCGGTAAAACCAATTGGGACCGTTTGAATCATCAGGTAGATTCCCTGCTCGGTCGTTCGGCCGGAGAATGGTTGTTCGAAAAATTGAGTTTTTTAATGGATGATCCAGACCTTCCATTTGCCGTGGAGTCTCGGGTAAGGCTGTTTCTGAAAAGCCCGGACATTACTATAATCGTTTATCAAAATGCAGCCGGAGAAATAAAGGTCCGGGAAAATGAACACATGGGGGTGGTGGAAGGTCAGATTGCCCTGCCCCTACCGGATATGCCCGCAGGTGAAAACCATACGATATCGATCGATCAAGTTTCCGAACAGGTTTTAGAAAAGGTGAAAACAGGCCTTGATCTTTACTTCCGCAGAGAAGACAAAAAATACTTCACCTGGCTACGTGGGTACCCTGAAATAAAAAGTTTTCCTTACACATCCGGCAAATTGGTATTGAAGGTGATGAATGTAAAAGGGCTCGTACTTAAGGATGCTGTTTCATGGGAATACGTAAAAATTGACCTTCGCCTGGATTCGACCGCCAATGGGTACACCCTGCATTATTTATTGGATAGTAAATACTATGATGGCGGCATATTTACGCCTTCCGCAGAAAAAATTTACCGGCCGGTGGATGACACGGCAGTGGAAGAATACCACGACGAATTTCGATCTATTCTTTGGCAATTGTTAAAACCCTGACATGGTAGTTACGGAAAAGGAATTTCGGACACGCATCGGCAACCTCCTGTTATACTCTACCGCCGGGCTGGTGACGCTTGTAGTACTTATGACCGTTTCGGGAGGATTGGTCCGGGAACAGATTCTGGATCTGTTACTCCTGCTGGCAGCATTTAAAGGGCCTTATATCCTGGCCCTGGTTAAGTTTAATACTGCCCATAAAAAGATCGGACCCGAAGATGACCAGCCTTCCCCGATTATTAAATCTCCGTATGTACGCCTGTTTTATGGCATTATGTTGATGGAAAACGCAGCAATCGCGCTGGTTTTGCTGGCTACCTGGGCAGGCGCCGACTGGATTACGTTCGAAGCACTTACCAGTCGCTGGTTGCCGGGTATCGAAACGCTATTCGGCGTATACCTGGGCTTGTTATTGCCGGATTTGTTTCGCACTGAGGCATAATTACCACACATCGAAATCCAGTTCAATATTTTGCTGTCGCATTTCAGGCACGGCAGGTTTTTCGAGGTCTCGGATTTCGGCGTCAATCAATAATTTCTCCTGTAATATATCGCGTAAATACCGATATAACTCACTGACGGAAACGCGCTGGTTTCCGTCGGCATCCGGTGTAATAGTTCGGGTGGAAAGCGGAAACGTGCGGTTTTCAAGGGCAGCAAGCAAGGCCAGGGTCAGGTAGCTGTTGCCGGCATCGCGGGCGGAAAAGGCATCGTCCTCTTGTCCGGTTGCTGAAATGATGGTACTGCCGTTGCTTCTCCGGAAATCCAGAAAAAGGGTCTTCATTTTTTTAAAAGCCTGCAGGTCCGAATAATTTTCGCCTGCATGGCAGGCGTTGACAATTAACAGTTTTTTTTGAGCGGGTGTTTCATCCAGCAAAGCATTCAGGTCGGTGACCGACAAGCCTTCCGGATACTGATGGCCCGGCCCGCTTAAATACGTTTGAAGGTAAAACGACTGGGTTAACGCTTCCAGCGAACCGTGGCCCGACCAGAAAAACAACACGGCATCCTCGGGCTGACAGCGGCTTATACGCCGGCCAAGCGCCAGCACGGCCTCCCGCGTAGCCGCTTCGTCGAGCAGCGTATCCACGATCAGATCTTCACCGAACCGCAGGCGAAGGGCTTTGACCATCGCCCGGATATCGCTTGCGGCATTGACCAAAGAGGGGCCGGATCGGTACCGGCTCAGCCCGACGCCTGCAAAATACACTTTCGAATGTGCAGGAGCGGTGCAGTCGACTACCCAGCGTTCTTGCTGCGATTCCACGCCGGCATCATCCAACACGCTGGCTTCCACAATATTAGACCGACCGCCGAGCAGCGGAATATCATACGTTTGTAAGATGGCTTTTTTTCGGCCATTGATTCTGGAAGGAGGCAAGGGATTACCGTTTATCCAAAACCGGATTTCCGATAAAAATCGTGAACCACCGGCTTTTACCGATATACGGAGGTTTTTTTGTTCTGTTATGGATGGCAGCGGTTCGCTTAAGGCTAAAAATGGCGCCTCGCCCCAAACCGGTTGTTCTACCTGACGTATGCGCTCCCGAAGTGCCCGGTTCACCAGTTCTATTTCATGACGCGTTTGCAATGAAATCCGGCCGAATAATATGCGGTTGATTGCAGCGATCACTGTATCGGGCCTGTTGAGGTAAAGATCGAATTGTCGTAGGCTTCGCGCTTTCCCATTCTGCACCAGTGCCAGCTTCTGAAGTACGCTGGGATTCCCGGTATACAAATAATAGCCGCTTGGCAGGATCATCGCAACGTTATCCGAGCGTTCATCGGTTAACACATAAAATTCCGGTTGTAAACTTTCCAGACTCCAGAAGGTGATGTAATCTGCCTGTACTACGGCCAAGTGTTTGGAATCAGAACTGAATAAAATTTGGGATAGCGAGGAAACAGGTTGGGGAAGGCTAAATACCTGGCGACCGCTTGCAGATTCGTAAAGCGTTACCCGGGCGGAGTGCGCCTTGTCGTCGCCTAATATCCGCCGTGGACGAACTAATAAATAGCGGTCATCGGGACTAAATCTAAAATCCGCAGTACCCTCGAATGGCTTTATCGCTGTTCCGTTACCGTCTTTCAGAAAGGCAATACGATTTACGTAAGAACCGGAAATCCCACCTGTTGTTTCCTGGCTCAGGAGAACGTAGCGCCCATGCGGACTCGCTAATATGTTGCTGACATTGATACTAGGTTCCGGGCGGTCAGGCGGTGTGTAACCGCCCCGTATTTCCGGACTGAATTTTCCCACGAAACGTGGGCGTTGGTCTTCCGGTAAAAGACTGCCGTTTTTTGCAAAGTCGGAATACAATTCAACGTCAGAGTTGGCGTCATTGTAGACTCGATAGAAAAAGAAATGACTGTCAGGGAAATATTCCCGCTGAGGATCGTGAAAACCCAGCGGAATATTGACGTCATCTCCCCGTTCTATTTCTTCAGGCGAATAGAAAGGGTGTAGCCGTTTGTTGACGCCTTCGCCCAGATACCACTTGTCCTGAAGGCTGTCTACTCTTGCTATGCTGTAAATGTTACCGTGAACGTTTTGAAAACTTACATACCACACCGGCCTGTCGTGTGCCTGAAAAACCTGAACAGGCTTATGTATACCGGAGATTTTTTCGAGCGACCAAACGGTGATTTTACCGTCTTCTCCACCGGCAGCCAAGAAGCGGAAATCGGGACTGATATTGAGACAATTAAAGATTTTACTTTTCCCTTGAAAGGCACCGATCTTCCTTGGTCCGTCTTTATCGACTTTCCAGGCTTCAATGACATCAGGATGGTCGGTCGGTATTCCCAGCAATACAGTATCCTGTTCCAGAAACATCAATGGCGGCCGCAAGGAAAGCGTTTTGATATAATCGCCCTCAAACCGAAAGTTGATCATTTGCACCTGTTGCCCTTGCCCCAGGAGAAGCCAATCAGGAAGGATTAACGTGTAATCATTAACCGGGTTGTAAATTTGACCCATCGTAAAAAGCGCTAATTCTGCCAGCCAGGCGGTATCATAAACAGGCGAAGCAGCAGTAGCCTGCTGATCGTGGATCGGATAAGTATGAATCAATTTGCCGGTATGGATTTCGAATACATAGCCCAGCGCCCGCCCTTGAACGGTAAGGGTTTTATTATCCTGCGAAAAAACCGGCCGGGTCAAAAGATCGGGTAATGTATAGGACATGTCACTATTTGCCGTCGTGGCAAATGAATCTGCCGTTCCGTAAAAATCCTGCCATTGCCTCGAATCAAATTCGATATCGAGATAATGAAAATAGTCAGCATGTAGCGTCTGGATAATTTTCCGACTGGAAACCTCCCAAATCAGAACCTGACCAGCTTCGTCGGCAGTGGCGTAGTATTGACCGTCCGGGCTTTGCGAAATGTCTGTCACCTCACAGGTATGGCCGAACTGGGGCATGATGATCTGGCCGGAAAGTGCCGGCGTCGAAAGGAGAATGTAAACGAAGGCCGGAACGTTTTTCATCTTGGGCGCACGATTATTAGATTTATCGCATTTTAGATCGTTCCACAACCTGAAGCGTTTGCGTATTTACTTTAAGCAAATGGCCTTCAGAATCTATGGAAAAGACAAACCGGTTGTCAGGGCTGAATTCCAAAGCCAGGATTGGAAGACCATGTTTGGAAAATTCGCCGACAATCTTCCGGTTTATCTGGTCGGCTAACAACCAGTCTTCGGCGTCTTCTCCAAGGGATTGAATGCCTGTTTTGTCAAAAATCAAGTATTTTAAAGCGAGTGCGCCGTATTTTCCATTTATCGACAAGGCATAAGGCGCTTTGGTAAATTTCCGGTCGGGTTCCAATTCTCGAACAGTTGTCAGTAGAGCGGGATCAACTTCAAATTTCGGATCGGTCTCGGAGTAAATCGTTTCGTCGTAAGTATATCCGATCCGGACGGTACGGCCGTTGGGTTGGAATTCGGCTAAAAGCGGTTCCATATTTTTATTTTCCCAAAATACAAAGTCAAGGTTCCCGGTGGTAGCATCCCAGATCCGAACGGTGCCGTCTTGCGAACAAGTGACTGCGATACGGCCATCCGGCGACAATTTTATGGTATTTATCAGATCCGTATGGCCGACTAACTCCGTAAGCAGTCGCTTGGTTTTAACCTCCCAGATAGTAGCGGAGTAATTGCCATGGGCTATGGCCAGCAAACGTCCGTCTGCAGAAAAACCCATCGCCGTCGGCGTTCGATGGCGAATAAGCAATTCTTTTTCTTCCGTAAATCTTCTTGGTCTAAGGTAATATTTGGTATCACCCCGTATAGAGTAGGAAATAAGTTCTTTGCCCAAACGAGTGTCCCCGTGCTGAAGGCTGTACACAGGCTTCTCACGATTTGCAACATCCCAATAGAGCAAAGTACTCGTCAAATGGCAGGAAATGAATGCAGCATCATTCTTGGAAAAACGCACACTGGTCGCCGCCCCCCGATCTTCACCGAAAATCTGGGGGCTGGCTGCAGTGTCGCGCCAGAGGTAAATGCGCCCGTCGAGCCCTCCCGCAAGAAATGACGGGGTTCCTGCATCAGAAACGTATACGTCGAGCGACAGAAGCGCATTATCGGATGCGAAGAAGGTTTTTGCAGGTGTATTTTGGGAAAGGTTCCAGATTTCGAGCCAACCGTCCGTTCCAACGGTGGCAAAACGTTGTCTGTCAATAAAAGAAATGGCTGTTATGCCGCTGTTTCGGCTTTTTAGTATTCTGGGAACCGAGTTTTTTGCAGTATCGATCACAAAAATATTTGCTGAACTGTAATGCGCTGTTATTACCCGTTTGCAATCTGGCGCAAGCGCTATTGTGGAAACCGGACAATAAACTTTTCGACTGGCCAACAGGGTGTCGGCAAAAACACCTTCCGCCTCTACCTCTCCCGGTTTGAGTTTTTTTTGCCGGTAGGCTAAAACGGCAATCCTTCCATGAGATAAAGCTACAGCATAATGTTTTCCATCTGGAACTACGTGCAGTGACCGTACCGCATTGTCGAAATAGGGTACGTCATGGGCTTCCTGTGTATAAGAATCCACTTCTTCGATACCTCCATAAGGACTTGGCCGAAGAATATTTCCGTCGACTATGCCGAAATGATTCGTTACCTGGTCGTCCGAATCTGATCGGCTACACTCGAAGCCATTTGGTTTGTAATCGTCTTTCCCTTCAAATATTCCTGACAGATTCCAGATAGAAATGAGGTGATCGCCGTTCGAAGTGACAAACCCATTGGAGCCCGAACTCTGTTCCAGTAGAATTCGTCCTTCGTTATAAAGTTTGTGTACGGCTAATTTGCGGCGAACCTGAGGTAAAAGGGTATAATTCAGTTTGCTTTTTTCTGTTTTGGATTTCAGGGAGGTGCACAAGAAGAGGCCACCTGCTTCATCGCCGAAAGCTACTAGACTTTCTTTAGACAAAACTGCTCCGGCAGTCAATCGATTTTCTTTTTCTACGGACTCGCCCGGTGTGTCGAAGGTAAAAATCCCGGATTGTCCGCGAAGAGGAAAAGTAGAACAGATTATCAGGATGATGGTCCAGAATTGTTTCACAGGTAGAATGTTTGAGGTAAAATTAGTATCAAAAAATCTATTCTGTAACTGTCCCATTAAGAGCATGTTGAGATTTTACTTGTTGGGCTACAGCCAAAAAACCTCGACATATTCTAAGAGTTGCAAGTCCATTTGGAATCCATAAAAAATATAATTTATAATGCAGAAAAATGCCTCTAAAACAGAACAGGATTAACCCGTGTATGAGATTAATCCTGTTTCAACATAAAATCATGTTATTCTAATCCACCTCCACCTTCCCGCTCCCCACACCGACACCATGTTCCGTTATCTGGAAAAAATAAATCCCCGCAGGTAACACACCGCGCCGCAGAACAGCCCGGTTATCTGCCATTTCAACTGTCTGTATCAGGCGCCCGTGCAGGTCATAAAGCAGCACACGCCCTTGCGACAATTGTTTTCCTTTTACCGTCAGTACCGTTTGATCCCTGAACGGATTGGGCGCAAGCGACACCTCCACACCCGGTGTGTAAGGCGTCCAGGTTGACACCGTCAGGAAAGGATAGCCGATGGTATGGAAAGTTGTATTGGTAAAAACAGGCGCGTTGTTGTCGAAATAGATGGCCGCAGTATTCTCGATAACCGAGCCATCGGACAAGCCGGGCTTTTGCGCAATGCGGAACTGCACCATGCCATGCGAAGCCGCTTCATTGGCATTACTGTCTGGCAAGGCAATCGGGTCGAATACAAAATGTATGATGCCTCCCTCGTAAACGTCCAGCCGGTACGGGTGGCTGGCTGCGCCGACTTCCAGGCTGAGCGGATCAAGCAACGGTGAAAGCGTATCCACAATTTCTACCAGAAAAGCGGTATCAGTTCCTGTGTTTTGAAAGCGGATCTGGTATTCGATCTGCTCATTGGCACGAATGAAATGTTCATCTCCGTACCCCGTCGGCACGGCGGTTTTATCATTGGGATCCACCGACGCGGTCACTTCGAAACAATCCAGATCATAGTAGCCCTGGTTGTCATACTGCGAAAAAGCATTGATCAGACCCGGCGTATTCAGTCCGCCGCAACCTTCTACTGCCGCTACGGAAACGCTCACCTCCGGGTAATCCGGCGACTGTTGTGCCTCGATGCGCCAGGTAGAGCCATTGGCGGGCACTTTAATGGTAAGGGAATCCCCTGCATCGAGTTGGAAGGAATTATTATCGTACATGATAAAGTCCTCAACCACGATGTAACTGTACGGCGTAGTCATATCGAGCTGGCCGTGGTTCCAGATCGCCAGGCTGACGGTGTCGCCGGTACAATTGGCGGTCGTAGTGATGAATACGTTTTCCGAGGGTTCCCCGCACGGCGTGTTCGGATAGGCCGTTACTTCGTTGCACAACGTCTGACCGATATCAACGCTGCACTTCGTGAAAGCCGTGAAAAAAAAGTAATTGCATTGAAACGGGGGGACATCTCCGACATGGAAGACATATGATGCTGCGGCCGTATCAATTGTGTAAGGCAATCCTGCCGACTGCATAAATATGCGGGGATCCAGATGCAGGGAAATGGAAGCGTCGAACGCAGTATCCAGACCGGCATTGCAATACTGTACGAGATAAGAATTCGTATAGCAACTCCGGGTAGTGTAAGCGCCGACGTCTACCTGCATCAATGCGCAATTGCCTTCCACATGCAGACCAATATCGAAGTTATAGGCCGGTGCTCCCGGTGTGTTCGGCACCAGAATCGCGGACGGGCAAACGGAATTCACACCGCCCGGCAGGTTCAGAAACAACTGCGCTGAAACATCCGCTACACTAAAGTCAATCACGGCGGTATACGTGCCGTCGGCATTCGGATAAATAGTATTTATTTGTCCGGAAGGCTGTTTGATTACTTTGATGGGAAAATAGTTCAAACCGGATTCACCGGCATCCGGGATGCAGTCGCCGTCGGCGTCGATGTACACTTTGCCTTGAACAGTGACGGCATGCGTATTCGGGAATGTGATCGTTTGCTCGCATTCGACCGGCTGACCGGCGCCATCCAGCCAGTGCCAGCGCCGGGTAAACCAGTTTTGGGTAGAGGCGCCCGCCTGAAATTCGATGGTATAGGTTGAATCCAGTGCCGTGCAGGCCGGGTCGAGAGCAGCATTACCATACGGGTCGAAAAGGCTCCAGTCATTATTTTGAAATGCCGGAAGCAACACCAGATTCCCTTCCGTATAGGAAACGGTCACCGATTCGGGGCAGGCAGCGACACATTCCTGACAACCGGTCGGACTATTGACCAGTACGGTATGCTGGCAGGTGGCGGTATTGCCCGACTCGTCGGTGGCAGTCAACTGAATGGTGTGAATACCCAGGCTGTCGCAAGTGTATTCCAGTGAATCCGGAGAAAGTGTTACCCCACCGCATGCATCTGTTGCAGTTAACGACAGATCAGTAGTTGCCACCGTAACCGGATTTCCGTCAGTGAGGGTAACCGTACTCACCTGATTGCATTGCAGAACGGGTCGCCATTTATCTTGTACTTCGAGCAGTCCCGTGCAGGTAGCGCCCGTTGGAACGTACATGGCGCGCACCTGATAGGTATGTCCTACGTCAGCAGCATCCAGGTAGGTCGTTTCCCAGGGTCCATCGCCGAATGGGGGTGTTTTGTCAACATCCAGCACATAGTCCTCAAAGGGAGGATTTAGCAAAATCATTCCCGGAGTGAGGGTCATTTCACAGTTCGGGTTGAGCGAGACGGTCGTAATGTCGTAGCAAAAGATGGTTTGAGCGTCTGTTTTTCCGGCAATCGCCATGATCAGCAGCAGGATAGGTATGAGACAGATTCTTTTCATGAAAGCACAATTTATTCGTTCGGTACAAAAGTGATCACGGATGGCTTGCCATGCAAATACATTTAATTACTTTTGTAGAGTACGAAAACGACAAAGTCTTGTCTAAATAACTGATAGATAATTTTTTGTAAAAATATTTTTATGAAACCAAACAAACTTGAACTCACGCTCCAGTCGCTCACAAAGGCCGAGCAACGCCGTTTTTTCCAGTTTTTGAATTCCCCTTTTTCAATCAGCGCCAGGATATAATCCGGTTGTACCAGGGTTTGCAGAACGGAAACAGGGACGAAGGTGAAGCAGCACTATTTGCCCGGATTTTCCCCGAAAGCGCTTTTTCGCAGCAGTCGCTTCGTTTACTGATGAGTTACCTGCAAAAACTGGCCGATCAATTCCTGGCGCTGGAACAATGGCAAAACACACCCGGAGCAGTCGAAAGCGAACTGGTGCAGGTGTATCGGGACAGAGGCATGCATCGCCATTTTCAGGATTCCCTGCAACTGGCTAAAACCGCGCTGGATCGCCAGCCCTTGCGCAATAGCGACTACTACGTCAGATTGGGCGCCCTGCTCTGGGAGGAAGCGCGGCATTTTTCCCAGAGCCACCCGGAAGAGGAACGGTACCTCGTCGGCCTGTCGGACAATGCAGATCTGATCTGGCTGACGCAAAAACTCCGTTATCTGTGTTTGCACACGGCTTACCGGGCGCGGTTCAACACCTCACAAAGTTTGAGTCTGCGCCGGGAAGCAGAGGAGATTCTGGAAGCATACGATTTTCTGAAAAATCCCGCTATTTCAACCTGGTACTATTGCCTGAACATGCTGGAGACGCCCAATGCTGCCGATTATTTCAGTCGGTTTAAAGAGGGTGTGCTGGCACATGGACTGGCATTTCATCCGGATGAATTGCGCGACCTGCACCTGCTGGCCATCAACTATTGTATCCGGCGCGTAAACGAAGGACAAAGCAGGTTTTTCCATGACATCATGGATTTTTACAAGGACGGACTTGAAAAAGGGCATTTGCTCGACCATGGTGTTTTATCTCATTTCACCTATCACAATATTGTGGCTGCCGCACTGCATACCCGCGAGTACGAATGGGTGGAAGATTTTATTCCCCGCTACCGGAATGCGCTCGAACGCACTTACCGCGACAGTGCCTACAGTTTTAACCTTGCCCGGCTGAAATTTGCCCGCAAGGATTTCGACGCGGCGCTTGCATTGCTCCAGCACTCCAACTACCACGAGCCGCTGCTGAACATGGCTGCCAAAACGATTGCACTCAAGATTTACTACGCCCTGAATGAATATGACGTTTTAGCCGCGCATCTGGAGGCCCTGATCAAATACATCCGCCGCAAACCGGGCCTGGGCTACCACCGCAACAACTACCTGCACCTGGCACGCTATACACAGAAAATGGTCGGATTGAACTGGAATGATAAAGCGAAGGTGGAGGCACTTCGGCAAAAAATTACGACGGAGCCCATGCTCACGGAGCGGGAATGGCTGCTGGAACAGTTTGGATAGGCATTTTAACGTTGCTGTGGCTGGGATAAATCATTGAAAAAGACACACTTGCGCAGGCTGCCTTGCATCCGCAAAGCAGCCTGCTCAGGTGATGGTGATTCTACCTGTTTTCAGCGCACCAGATAAACATATCCCGTCCTTCTCAATTTTCCATTTTCATCTTTCATGCCATCCCAGAAGGTTCCGTTAATGAATCTCGCAGCGTTCACTTTCCACACATAAACACCTGACGGCAAATCCTGCCCCAGGTATTTTCCATCCCAGGAAGCACTCGGCTTGCCTTCTTCGTCCAGGTCATCAGACTTCCATACTAACTGGCCATTTCGGGCAAATATGGAAATAGAGAACTCGCTCAATCCTATTCCTTTCGGGAAAAAGATGTTCTTTTCAAGCACTGAAGTATTCTCCGGTTCCAGGATATTGGGAATGAACAACCCACTCAACGTATCCAGATCTATGTTTACGTATGCGGTATCCAGACACCCGAATTCATTGGCGACGATATGCATCACTGTTTTATCGTAACTGGATAAATAGCGGTGCTTGGGGTTCATTTGTTCGGAATCGTATCCGTCATCGAAATCCCAGTAAAAACTGGTTGCATCCACACTGGAGCTGTCGTAAAACTGGTACGTGGTAGGCAATTCCATATCCAGAAGGTCGAGGGTAATGCCGGCAACAGGCGTCGGATAAATATGCAGCAGACTGTCTATCGAAAGGGTATCCAAGCATCCGCTTCCATTGCCGGCGATCAATGTCACGCCGTAATAGCCTGTATCCGGGTACAAATGTGTGGGACTCCAGACGGTATCCCTGCCATTATGAAAAATCCATTCCACATGGTCGGCATTCAGCGATAAATTACTAAACGCTATGCTCGCGCCTGTACAGCCCGCGGTATCAGAAACCGTGAAATCTGCTTCCGGAACACCATATGCAGTAAAATCACGAATAAGTGTATCAGCGCAAAGGAACTGGTTTTGAGCGATCAGAGAAATCGTATACGTTCCTGCCTGCGTATAAGTGACGCAGGGATTAAGATCTGTACTGGTGCCCGTTTCATAATTCCATGCATACCCGAATGCGCCGGTTGTATTGTTTTGGAAACAGAGTTCCTGCGGCAATCCACAGGCTTGATTTTGTAAAATATTAAAGTTCGCCACAGGCTCCGGATAAACCAGTACACTGGAGAATACAGTATCGTTATCACAACCATAAACGTCCGAAGCGATCAGTGTAATTTGGAAAGTACCGCTTTGGTAATATGTGTGCATACCCGGATTTTGACCAACAGCAGTCTGGCCGTCACCGAAATTCCAGATGTAGTAGTTTGCATCTGTCGTCTGATTCGTAATCGTCACCTTCAAAGGCGGGCATCCAAATAAAGGGGATGCTTCCAAAGCAGGCTGGGGAATCCCCCGAATGACGATCTCTTTTGAAAAAGTGCTCGGGCATCCGGTGCCTGCCGCAAATGCCGTCAGCGTGACGACAAAAGTGCCCGGCCCCTGGAATACATGCGTGCCATTCGTCATCATTACTTCCGGTGTGCCATCGCCGAAGTTCCAGATGGAACCTACTACGTCGATGGAAGTATTGGTAAAGAGTACAGTGTCTTCAGCGCAGGCAATATCGATGCCGCTAAATGATACATCCGGCTCGGGGTACACTTCAAATTCAATGGAAATATCGTCACTTCCGCAACCGTTATTGGCCACCAGCGTGACGGTATACTTCGTGATCGTATCACCTGTAGTGTAAAATGTGTGCACCGGATCTTCCTCCAGAGAGGTAGCGCCATCGCCGAAATACCAGTTGTATGTGATCAGTGAATCCGGTGAGGTAGAGTTGTCAAACGTCACTGTCAATGGCTGACAACCACTAAATTGATCGGCACTGAAAAATGCCCTGATATCATCCGGTTTCACAATAATGAAACGCGTTGTTGTGTCTGTTCCGCACTCGTTGACAGCAATGAGTTGAATCGTGTAAGTTACGTTCATCGTACTGTCTGCCGTAAAGATGTGTGCCGGCGGAATGGAATCCGTGGAATACAATATGTCATTGATGTACCAGGCAAAACTATCCGGCAAGCCGAAAGACATATTATTGAATTCCACATTTAAAGGCGTACATCCCAGATCCTGGCTGATATCCATAATGGCGGTCGGCCGCGGAAAAACAAGGACAGAATCTATGTGCGTGTCCGTTCCGCAATGATTCGTTGCTGTCAGTGTAATAAAATACGTCGTATCGGACAAACCCTGTCCGTATAAAATCGTATCGGGTTGTTCCAGTGTGCTCGTCTGATTATTATACCCAAAATCCCAAGTGTACTGCACAAATGCATAGCCCGTACTGGTGTTGGTAAAGGTCACCGGAAGAACGGCACAGCCCAGGGTCGGATCCAGGGTAAAGGACGCAACCGGAGGCCCTGAAACGTAAACCTCTTCCATAATGGAATCGATACACCCGAATACCGAAGTTGCAACCAGCGTTACCGTGAAGTTGCCGGTTTGCTGAAAGGTATGAGATGGGCTGTTCCCATTATAAACTGTGCCGTCACTTACATACCATGTATAAGTAGCTGCTCCCATGGAAACATTCTGAAATAACACCGGAACGTTTACACAAATACTGTCGGTAATAACAATGCCCGGTAACGGTAACGGGTGCACGGACACGATAAATGTATCCGTACCGATACAATCTGTATTCGGCAATTGGTAATGATAGGTAATTATATAATTGCCGGCCGCCAGCGATGAAGGATGAAAAACACCAAGGGTGGTGTCGCTGATCGCAGGCCCTGTATACCAGCCCCCGGCAGGCGTTCCGCCGCTCAGTATAATAGAGTCTTCGGAAATACAACTCGATACCGGGGGGCCGCCGTTCACATAGCTCAGGTCTACCACATATACATCCTTAAAGCCCGACACCATGCACATACCTGCTGTATAAACATACTCAATGGTTGTGATGCCGCCGCCCGCAATGACGGGATCAAACAACCCAGTAGACGTAATGGCCGCCGAACCCGTCCAGATGCCTCCCGGAGGGAACGGCTCCGGCACCTGGTAAATTCCGTCCGTTATGCAAATGGTATCGGTAGGCCCGATGATTAATACCGGGATCGTATCGATTACAAAGGTATCGGCCGCCATGGCCATACCACATACATTGGACACGGTAACGGAATAAATATACGTTCCCGCACCATCGTAAAAAATATCGACCGGGAAAAATGCCATGGAAGAAGATGGGGTGGCGCCCGGGAAATTCCAGGTAACCTGGTCTATTCGGTTGGTGTCGTTATAAGTTACCTGTGGTGTCAGAAAAACCTGCTCGCAATATTCCTCTACTCCAATCAGTGCAACCGTCGGAACTGGCATGATCTGAAGCGTATCCATCCAAATTGATTCGCCGCAAACGGCATTGTACGCCTTTAGCCGGATGATGTAAATGCCGGTATCCTGGAAAACGAATTGGGGTACTGCGGCAGAAGGATTAAATGTGACATTATTGGCAAAATCCCCTTCCACAGACCATTCGTATAACAGACTATCGCCCGTCGACAAATTTGTCACATCCAGCGTGAACGGTATGGAACAGGTGAAATTGGTATCCAGAAGTGCTTGCGCAGTGATGGGAACGAGTATTGAAAACGTGTCCGAATCGCTCGCTGTTCCGCAGCCGTTCGTTACACTTACACCGATTACGTACTGGCCTGTGGAGTTATATGACACACTGTCTGGAATGAACTCATCGGAAGACATCGGCGCACCACCCGCAAAATCCCAGTGCACCAGGTCGATAAGGCTGGTGTCGCTGAAGGTTGCTGTTGGCAGTACGGAGCCGTTTGCACAAAAATCCGCTATTGAGTCTATCAAAACCGTCGGGGTATCATTAACGAAAACCGTGTCTGTCCACGTACTGGATCCGCACAGCGGGTTCGTGGCCGTCAGGGTGATGATGTACGTGCCCACTTGCGCGAAGGTGATATCCGGTTCCGCCGAAGCAGAAGAATTGATCGTAACACCCGTAGCCGGTGTCACTGTCCACAGGTATGTCGGGTCGTCGCCGAAGGTCGTGTTTGTCGTGCCGATGGTCACGGGGATACAACCGAAAGCGGTGTCCAGTACCGCCGAAGCAACCAGCGGCTCCAGGATCTGGAACGAAGTACTGTCGCTGTCCATGCCGCAGGCATTGCTCACCGATACGTAAATCGTGTACACGCCCGAGGGATGGTAAATGATGTTCCCCGGGAAAAGTGAATCAAGCGACCCAGGGCTGCCACCCGGGAAACTCCAGGTGACCACGTCGATATAAGCCTGGTTTGCATACGTGGGTAGGGGCAGCACGATGCTGTCGCCTTCACAAAAATCTGCAATGGCTGCCAGCGTCACACCCGGGTCGTCGCTGATGGTCACCGTGTCTGTCCAGGTACTGGATCCGCACAGCGGGTTCGTGGCCGTCAGGG
>Ga0209097_10000797_pt1 | contig 29035 bp, 22 predicted proteins | sample AD_UKC052_MetaG_FD_184419 | JGI IMG/M metagenome (GOLD analysis project Ga0209097, IMG submission 184419) | Active sludge microbial communities of municipal wastewater-treating anaerobic digesters from USA - AD_UKC052_MetaG (SPAdes) (version 2) | ecosystem: Engineered > Bioreactor > Anaerobic >... | reverse complement strand
CCTCCCCAGCCCCGGACCTCGCCAAATTCATCCAAGAACGACTCGATCTATCCAAAACCCAAGCCCAGAGGCTCGCCGCATGAACCCCTCAACATGATATACTGCCCCCGAACACGGTACTCACGAGAAAATAATCATTCCGTATCTCCCATACCGGACTCGATACTCCTGTGTCGAGTACTTGAGATCCCGTGCCCGCCACGTTCGTGTTCGCGTATACCCAGAACGCGCCTCCTTTCATTACCTTCACGTTCACATTCCCCGTAAACCCCGACCAATTCGCTGTTACTGTGCCGCCCTTCGGCGTCGTCGTCGGGCTTACGGATGCCGACAAATCTGCCGCGCTATGCCTGCAGTAGATGAAGGACAGCACTTGCGTCAGATTCTGATAGCCGTTGTTGTAACCGGGCCAATCATAATACGCGCCGGCCCCGCTGTAGTTCATGTAGCCGGAATTCTTGTTGCCATAGGGATCATTGAAGATCCCGGTATGATATCCACTTACATATCCAGTTCCCGTAACATAATGTCCGGCCTCCGTCAACATAGTCCTGAAGACGACGGGATATCCAGTATCGATGTCCGTAGTGAATTCCGACCAGCTGGGACTATCGTCAACGGAGGATGTGGCACCATGTTGAGTTATGTAGGTGCTCATCCGGGTGCGGATCGATCCATCGGTTCTGTACATGAAGCCGTAGCCCCCGTAGGCGGGGTTGCCCGAGGCATCGTTCGCGCTAAGATTGTACGTATATCCATTATAACTGTAAGCGGATGAAATATACCATCCGTAATTACTTATATGGGAGTAAGGATATGAAACTGTGATTGTGTGAATAGGTAAAATGTTGAAAGATTGAAGAGCCATAAGTGCCGATGTGGCGCTACAGGCCCAGTACCCGTTAAAGGAATCCGGCGTGTCATAGACTTGATGTACGTATGGGACCCCAGTCAGTGCACTTTTCACAAAGCCGGCAGGCGAGTAGGTTGCAGTGTCAAGGTTGGCCAGCGGACACGTCGGAACGCTCACGGCTTCCGATGAAATCAGACCTCCCTTGGACACTGTATATAGGCCCACTAAATCTGGCGTGGTCAGGAGAACCGTATCGCCGGAAAACGCAGCCTGTACGTCTCCTCGACCTAGCAGAGTCCTGGTGGATTCTCTCGTGACCGGGTTCACCAAGACGCGATGGGATGCCACTACAGATTGGGTTTCGACAATCTCTTTTTCCAGCATGCAAACGGCATCCTCACTCACCCAGATTGCATTCTCTCCCTTTCCCAAAACCTCTACTGGGCCTCCATCTAAGCTCACGTCCGTCCATGCAATGTCTCCGTTGATGGTATTCACCAGCAAGCGGACACCCGAAGGCGAGAACTGTGGGTTCCAATAAGCCGCAGGGCGGTCGGTTATCAGTCTTCTACTCGCGTCCTCAAGTGACAGCAACGTTACCTGCTCCTGCTCATCACAAAAGGCCACCATGGAGCCATCGGGCGAGATCGCTATTAGGTTTGTGTAGAGGCCCAGGTCGAATTCGTCAGAAGCGCCGGAAGGGTCCAAGACGTGCAGCTTGGTGCCGGCCGTGTAAGCGACCGTTCCATCTTGCGCTACGGACGGAATTCCAGCAAGTTCAACCCACGAGCTGAGGTTCACAATTCTCTGTTGGCGCATGTCAAAGAGCATGGAGGCCTGCAGTTGGTCGCCCTGCGCTCTCTGAAAACTCTTGTAGCATACGTAAAGGTCGTCCTCTGAAAAGCTTGCGTACCGACCAGCGCCCGCGGCGTCGGAAAGAGCTGTGCCATTGCCTTCTGTTAGGTCGACAAGCCAGAGGCCCTGATACAGAGGGTTTGAGAAAAGGCCGTATAGCCCATCGTCGGAAACCCCGACCGGTAGAGGAGATGGGACGGGAGTACCGTCCTGTAGTGAGCTCTTCGCATCGAAACGGCTCCCCCCTAGGGGAATCTGACGATCGCTTGAAGCTGAGGTCGGTATCTGTGTAACAAGTATACCGATGATTACAAGTACCATTGCATTTGGTCTGGACATCTTCCCCTCCTCGCGCGTTTTATGCCAGAGATTCTAGCCACACCCTTCGCGCAGGAACCGCACCCCGTGATCTTGAGGAACACCATCGTATTCTATGTTTGAGACTATCATGGGGAGGCGGCGTTGTCAAGCGTTTTTTCTCTGTCTGTTCTTTGTTCAAGGGGACCACGCCTGAACACGCAGTCCCTGGACCGCCACGCGCGCGTCGCCGTGGGCGGTGTGTGCGAGGCGGGTGAGGAGGGCGTCGGACGGTGCGGGGCTCTTGAGGCCCAGGTGCGCACGGTCGGCGAGGATGGCTTTGATGTCCTCGGCGGTGTAGGGCGCGAAGGGGATGACCGTCGGGCTCAGACGCGACTTGGTGCGTTCCTCGAGTGCGAGAAGCGTCTCGTTGCCGTGGGAGATGCAGATCAGGCCTGTACGCGGCATGGCCGACAGCCCGTAAATGATGCGCTCACGGTGCGTCGGGCGTAACCGGTCGATGTCGTCGAGAATGACGACCGTCGGCTCATCCCTGAGCGCGCGCCGGATGCGCTCGAGCTTGACGTTGGTGTCCTGCGCCTCGGCGCCGAGGACCCGGAGGTCGTCCGCGATGGCCTGCACCACCTGATACAGCGAGTGGCGCTCCCAACAGTTGACGTAGGACGCGTGCCGCCCCGAATGCGCCGTACACACCTCGCGCGCCACGGCCCGCGCAACGACGGTCTTCCCGCTACCGGCCGGCCCGTAGAGCCACGCGTTCAGCGGCGCCTGGCCCTCCTTCATCGGCGATAGGCATAGCCCGAGCTGTCGCCGTTCATCCTCCCGCCCGATGACGGTCGGCGGCACATACGCCTCGTCGAATACGCGCGCATCGCGGATACCCTCGCTGAAGGTTGCACGGTGACAACGACCACTCACACCGGATAACATCCGAATTTCGGGGCTGTCCCAGCCTCCGCCAGTCAGGCGCACTTACTCTAGCCAAAACGCGAATTCTTATACATACGCTGAACTCCGTGTCGGAACGACTGACCTACCCCGGTCCGGAAGGACCCGTAACTACCCCATAGGATCCGAATGTCAACAGGGGTCTGCGAGCGCACCAGGCGAGGCCACTCCGCCATAGCTGTTCTGTGCGCCGGGCCTCAAGAGAGTCTTCCACAGAGACGGGTAAGCGGAGTCGGTCTCCCGTGACGACATCTTTTTCATCCCGCAGTTGCGGCGCACTGAGCAGTCTCAGGTCTCCAGACACATCTCCGGGTGAAGGAAGCCCAACGATTTCAACGGCCACGACGGGACTGGAGTCGAGCCCAGGAGCCACAGTACGCGACGAGGAGGAAGCACATCATGCATCTCCCACGGCCGCACGGCGGCGGTGATCCGGGAAGTCTGGCCAGCGCACGCCCCGGCGTTTGCATAAGTCCGTGGCGCACGACAGTAGGTAGCCCGCAGGCGACCGCAGTTGGCCGAGGTCCTTCGCCTGCCGAATTCGGGGATTCACGCAATCCTCGGCGTGCGTAACAGCGTCCTCAAAATCCATGAGGTCATCGCCCTTGGCAACGAGGCGAGAGAGCGTGTCTGCCCACCATGCGCGCCACCACAGCTCTCCGGAGACGCGAAGAGCTCTATCAACGAGCTCTACCACCTGCTTGGCTTTGGCGCGGGTGTCGGCTTCGGCCTCGGATGCGCACCGGACTACATCAAAATCAACACACGCGCGATTTGCCTCACACGCCGCCGCTTTCCGAGTCTCCCGGTCCTCAGTATCGGGGCAAATCACACTCGGCGGATTTAGATCCGCTCCGGACTCCAGAGAGGTGGAATGTGGTTCCGGCGGAGAGGCGGGCGAAGCGGGGGGCATATGGTGATCATAAGATCTGCCGGAATTCCCACCCCTGCAAAGGACCGATTTGTGCTCTATGTCTGCCGGAATTTCCGACACCTGCCGCTTTGCATATCTGCCGGAATTTCCGACACCGTGTCTGCCGGATTGTGCCCCCATGTTTTTGAGCTCAGGCAGGCCCTTTAGGAACGCGTTCTTCCGCTTCCGACCACTCTGGATTCGCCGCTCTTTCGACTTCGCCGCACGCTGAAGCCGTTGCGCCTCGTCGGGGCTTGCCTCATACTGCTCCCACTCGCGCGACGTCACATACACCGTAGGACTTGCGGGCGTGAGGTCCTTAAGCTCCGGGGCTTCTCGAAAAAAACCGACTCGGCAGATCTGCTTTCTCGCATCCTTGAACGTCCCGTAGTCTACATCCGTCTGACATGCAGCATGGGTGAAGGTGAAACCTGTCTTGGTGATGTCCACGCTGTCGAAACTGGAGACGCGGTTGAAGGCATCGAGCATCTCGATCAGTACCAAACGATGTGACGGCGTCAGAACGCACCAGGCTTCACTTCTGCGCATCTCGCTGGTGACGAACACACCGCGGCCACGGCCGAACGTGCCGAGGCGCTTTGGTTTGCGCTTGCCCACGGTCAACCCCTACGGTTGCAGCAGTCGAGCCGTTTGGCGAGGTCCGGCGGCGCCCTGCTCCATGTAGTCGTCCAAATCCGCGACCGTGTAGCGCACGATTCTCGGTGAGGGTCGGTGCACTCGCAATTGGCCGGCCTTCGCGGCGCGGTCAATCGTGCGCGGGTTGACGCCGAGGTAGTCGGCGGCTTGGCGCCGAGTAAGCCAGCGGCGCTCCGAAATCGCGGGGGTAGTTCCAGTGCTACTTAGCATGGTTGGCTCCCCCAGCGTCGAAGCCGGTCGTGTCCGCGCGAAAAACGAGATCACGCAAAGCTGCGACGGACGGCCATGGGTAAGAGCCCGGCCAAGCGGTCAAAGGGACAAGGCGAGTGCAGGGCTCGGTCTGAGTTGCGGTGTCTTGCATCCCGAATCTCCTTCTTGAGGTACCCGGAGCATTGCTCTAAAGGAGATACTAACTACAAACTTCCGGAAAATGCAGGGCATTTTCCAGACTACTTTTCTTCCCCCTTTGCTGACACCTCACGGGCGCGTACAGCACGTACTTCCTTAACATGGTTGCGGATCGTTCTACCGGTTGGATACTTCATCTCGTCCTTGCTTTCATACGGATGCCTTTGGGCCGCTTCCTCTGCAAGCGCTTCCTTACTCCAGTTAGGGTGTTCTTGTTCGAGCTTCGTGTACGTGCGCTCGTGTTCTTCCCAAAGTTTCCAGTTCCTTCTCTTCAAACCGCCGGCCTGTGCAGACCGGGCAGTCCCCGCTCCACGGACCAAGTCCGCCGCGCCATAGATCTGGTGCCACATCTCATGTAGATTTCGAAGAGCTTGGCATACAAAAGACATGAAAAGACGGATTAGGTAGTAGTCCGCTTCTTGAAAAGGCCGTTTGGTATCCAGAAACCGCTTCTCCAGCTCTGTCCATGCCCGTATTCCCGTCTCCAGACATTCGCACAGGCGTCTAGCCCAATTGAGAGATGGCATTGTGGCTTGCTCAGATTTGCGGGTTTTAGCCTTGCGCAAATCCGAGCAGTACCATTCCAAGGTGCGCACATGCAGCTCGTAAAGGTGCACAAACAAAAGAGCATTCTCTTGCCAATCCATTAACGTCTCGCATCCCGACTCGGCCGTGGCCAGTCCTTGGGGGAGTGGATCAATGAGTAGCGGGATTCTGGTCGTACGGTTCGGATGAGGGATCCTGGGAAATGGGATTGCTGCACCCTCAGTGCCCCGAGGATCTTCCGTGGATCCGCTATCAAAATAGGTGCATTCCCATAGGCAGAGGCTTCTCAGTCGCGTGACGCGTCTTGCGAGGTCATCAAGGATTTGCTCTGGCGTCCAGTGCTTGTGTGGGAGATATCTCGCCGACTGCGCAAGGAGCCTTGAAAATTCATCGAGCATAGACATCAACTCGTCCCGCCCGATCTTCTGTGCATCTTTTTCACGGGGGGCCTCCCCCTTGCTTGGATTCTTCCCGCGCTTGCTCACGCCTTGTTCCTCGTGTCTTGGAACTCGGAGCCGTTCATTGCAATACCTCACTATAGTGTATTCATCCCCTACAGGCAAAAGACGTAGGTGCCGCGTTGCTCGTGGGGATGGACTCACAGCGAGTGTTACCCGCAGGCTAGTCGTCGGTCAATCGCCACGAAGCAACGGCACCGCTTTGCCCGGCCCCCCACCCAATACCTTGCCGCTGTCAACACGGTCCGAGGTGTCAACACTACTGTCAACACGGTTTGTCGAGGTTTGTGCACGTGCGCACCTGCTTCTAGGTTGACAAACGAGCAAAAACCCCTGTAAAATACACATGTGTCAACACTTGCTCATAGGGGTCTAAAGGCGTGTTTCTGCTTTGGGAGCAGGGGGTCGCCGGTTCGAATCCGGCCGCCCCGACCATCTAAGCTACCGATGGCCGATGGTGGGCGACGCTCGTCGGCTCCGGACTCAGGGCTTGAAGGCCTCCACGAGGCTGTCCATCTTCTCACCGGATTGCAGGAGGCGTACGTCGGTGAAGCCGACGCCCTCGACGGATTCCCGGATCTCGTCGAAGGTGTAGCAGTTGCCGCCGGTGGTGCCGGCGAGCATGTTGACGGCGAAGAGGGCGCCGGCCGCCGGTTGCGTCCGGTCCGCATTCATGATGTGGTCGCGAATGAGAATCCTGCCGCCCGGCACAAGCGCCCGGAACACCTTGCCGTAGAGGGCGGTGTTTTGCTCGATGCTGTTTTGGTGGATGATGGCCGACAGAAGGGCCAGGTCGTGGCCCGCGGGCAATTCGTCTGTGTAGAAATCGCCCGCCGCAAGCGCGATACGGCCCATGATGTCGGTGTTGGCGAGGCGCTCGCGCGCCAACTCGATCACCGGCGGCCGATCGAAAATCGTGGCGCGCATCTGCGGATACCGTCGTAGGAACGCTTCGGTGTAGGTTCCTGTGGCGCCGCCGACGTCGAGCAGGTTCAAGGCGCCGTCCGCCTGCGCCTGTCCCGCGATGGCGTCCGCCGCGCGCCGGCCGATTACATGCATGGCGTGGATGAATGCGTCCAGTCCGGGCTTCTCGTCCAACACGCTGGCCGGGCGCTCGATCGAACCGCGGCGAACGATTTCCGTGAGTTGTGACCAGCGCCTCCAGAAGCCGGCCGCATGAAGCATCATCGGCAGGACGGTCGAGGGCGACTCGGCCGAGAGGAGATCCGCCACCTCACGGGGACACGAGTACCGCCCCTCCTTCTTGTCGAGCAAGTCCATGGCTGACAGCGCATCGAGGAGGATCGCCGTGCCGCGAGGTGCCGTACCAAGTGCCGCGACGGCCTCGTCCAGGGACATGGACGACTTCGATAACACCGTGAAGACATCGAGTTCAGCGGCGGTGAGTACGACACGCGCCTCCATGAAACCGCGCGGTAGCGCCAACACCGACTCAACGGTCCATTGTCTCATACACCGATTCTCCTACAGGTGAATTCCGTCGTTTGGGCCGGAAAACGGGGACTATGGTCTGTTCCGGCCCGTTGTGCGATACGTGTCCAGAAGGGCTTGCAGTCGCTCGACAATTTCCGGATGCTCGCCATAGAGATTCTTCTGTTCCGCTACATCCTGTTCCATGTCGTACAACTGGCCGGGTGGGTCGCTCTCGTCGCCTTTGCCGCTCCAGCCGCCCGAGCCTTTGCCGAGGACAAGTTTCCACTTGCCTTGGCGAATAGCAAACATACCGTCTATGGAGTGATGAACAACGGCCTCGCGGATGGGCGCGTCCAACTCAGCGTTGGTGAGCGCCGGCAAAATGTCGAAGCTGTCGACGGCGGCCTCGCGCGGTAGGCGGTAGTCCACGATGGCCGCGCACGTGGCCATGAGGTCGACGAGGCAGACGAGTTCGTCGGACACGCTTGCCGGCGGTATATGGCCCGGCCAGCGGGCGATGAACGGTTCGCGATGGCCGCCGTCCCAGATGTCAGCCTTGATGCCACGGTAGATATAGCTCGAGTGGTGGCCGTACTTCAGCACCGAGTTCGGCTTGCCGCCCATGTCGGTGCCGTCGCGGCCGGGCGATCCGTTATCGCTGGTGAAGATGATGAGCGTGTTGTCGGTCTGACCGGTTTCCTCGAGGGCCTTCATGACCTGGCCGACCGTCCAGTCGACCTCGCACACGAAATCGCCGTAGCGTCCCGCCTGGCTCTGGCCGAGGAACTCCTTGGTCGGTGCGATGGGGCAGTGCGGCGCCGTGAGCGGGAAGTACAAGAAGAACGGCGTGCCGCTCGGCCGGCCGAACCTCGGCGTGTCGGGCGCGGCCTTGATAAAGTCGACGGCCTTCTGCGTCAGCGCCGGCATGACTGCCTCGAGGTCCCAACCTTCGAGCATGGGGCCGGCCGAGCCGAACATCTCCTTGGGCTTCTCGACCGATGGAATGCCCAGCGTCCGGTCGTTCTCGATGAAGACATAGGGCGGGAAGTTCGGGACGTCGTCGCCGAAGTAGTAGTCGAATCCGCGCGTCGTCGGGCCGCCGCCGATGGCGCGCGAGAAATCCACCTTGGCGCCGAACGTGTCGCGTACTTCCGGCTTCCATCCGCCGATGGGAACCGAATCGTTGACGCATGAGCCGTCTCGCGTCGGCCACTCCCAGCCGAGGTGCCATTTGCCAACACAGGCCGTCGCATAGCCCCGTTCCTTGAGCATGGAGGGCAGCGTCAATGTGTCCTTGGCAATGAGGGGCTGGTCCCACGACCAAAGCACGCTGCTCTTGAGCGGACTGCGCCAGCAGTAGCAACCGGTGAGGATGCCGTACCGCGTTGGCGAACAGACGGCGCTCGGCGAGTGGGCGTCTGTGAACCGGATGCCTTCCTGGGCCAGGCGATCGAGGTTCGGTGTCGGGATCTTCGACTCGGGATTCTGGCACGCGAGGTCGCCGAATCCCATGTCATCGGCCAGGATGAGAACGATGTTCGGCCGCAGTGCGTTGCGCTCTGGCGCCGAGGCGCCGGTTAGCGCCGTCACGCATGCCGCATGGCCCAAGGTTCGGAGAAACTCGCGCCGGTTCATTCATCGCTCCTTCATGCGCAGCCGTGTTGGAGGCCTGGGGCGCGGCCTACCATCGGTGGGCAAACTCCTCGGCCCAGCCAGGCACGCCGTCGATCCGCATGACCGTGCCGTCGAACTTCGCGACGCCATTCCACGTGCCGAAGACACACACGCCGCCGGAACGCAGGAGACCTAGATTGAGGCTCGGCGTGTTAGCGTGACATGGTGTCAGCCCAATGTCCAACGTGTCCGTGTGCACCGTCCGGACGCGCCACGGGGCCATCCAATCGGTAGGATCGTACTCCCAAACCAGATCTTCCATAATCTTCTGAAGTCGGCCGTTGATGCAGATGGCGTTCTCATTGACGCCGGTGCCGGTGGTCCACTTTGCCCCCACGTTGACCCCGATCACGTCGTTGCCTTGGCGGCCGACGCACACGCCCCAGTTCCAGTGCGAGCGATACGGCCACACACCGCGGCCCCAGTCCTGGACGGCGAAATGGGTTTTGGGATCCATGTTATACGGAGCGCAGCCTTCCACCGTCACGGTGCCTTCGACGGGCAAACCGTTGTGTTTCGCGTTGCACTGGAATCGCGTGGGCGACCACGGCGCGACGATGTTGAGCGATTCGTGGCCTTCCGGCTCGTTGACCACGAGGTCGGCCGCGATGCCTCTGCCGCGCCGATCGGTAGCGCGCACGCGCACGCGCCGATCGCGCCTGTCGATGTCCAGCGCGTAGTCGACGGAGCCGCCTTGGAATGCCACCGGGCGGTCAACTTCTTCCGGCATATCTACGTGACCGGGGCAACCCAGAGCAAAGGCCTCGCGGTAGTCCTTGGTCTCGAAATCCAGGAAGGTCACCGCGCAGAAGCAGGCGTAGTCGATGTCCGCCAACGTCACCGAGAACACGCATCGCGGGCCGATCCAGTTCCAGAAGTTCCAGCGTTTCTTCCGTAGCCGATGGCCGTGCAGGTTGGCGCGGACGAGGGGCCGGCGCGACCAGCCGACGGCCTCGGGATTCACGCGGCCTTTCGCGTCGCAAAGCACTGTGGGCGCGGTGATCTCCCGTTCATCGTAGCGGCAAGGATAGGCGCGTCCGGCCATACGCTTGCGCATGATGGGCATGTAGTCGGCGAGCCGCCGCGCGTCGGCTGCGGCCTTTGGCAACGCCAGTGCGAACCACGCCAGGAACGCATACAGCGTGTAGATCACCAGGTTTTCCCATAGTGGAAACGAGTAGCGGGTACCGAGCGCCGCCGACCAGGAACTACCGATGGGCGTGCCGGCCTCGATGGCCGTCGCCTTCATGTCGGCGTAGACGTATTCCCATTTAGTCAGGAAGTACATCGCCGTGCCGAACACGGCGAACCATAACGCGAACGGTGCGATCAACGTGCGATAATTGAAGTGGGGAAAGGCATTAGACAGTCGAGCTCTGACCAGCATGAGGCCGTGCCACGGAATGCCGAGGCCGAATCCTGCGAAAACGAGCACCGCTGCCTTCTCGTGGATCTGGGTCCAGCGCCAATCGCCGACCACCTTACCGGGCGCATCGGGAAACAGCGCGACGCCTACTGCGCCGGCGCAGCCAAGAAGAAACAGGCCCGCGCCCACCGCTGCGCCCCACGCTGAAATCGTGACGAGATGTCGATGGATATACCGCACGAGCGGAACCGTGGCTAGCCCCCAGAACAGCATGGCGATCGAGAAAATCCACCAGCCCTGTGGATTGTGTTCGTCCACGAAACTTCCGAGGAAACTAAACGTGTGCGTCATGATCGAGAATCGGTGCGCGGTTGGATACACGATCCAGCAGATGAAGATGAGTCCCCAGAAGATCACGGCTTCCGTGAATACGTACTTCCGGAGTTCGCCCGATTGGAAACGGCCCTCGATGTAACGCTTCAGCACCCTGGTTCTCCCCTGTATAACCCGGCTTCACTGATTGCCACCGTGGCTCAGTGTGTCGCAGTCGCATGGCGTTGCGCAACTTGCCCGAGATGGCCGCGTGTCGATTTGCTTCCGGTCAGGCTGGAGTCGATAATACGTACCTCCTTTTTTGTCTAGAGTCGATTACCGAAGGAGTTTGCGATGAGGTACTACGTGTGTGCATTGCCGGTTGCGGCGGCGTGCGTCGTTGCGTGTGGTGCGGCGACCGCGGCTGAGAATCCGTTCTTGGGAAATTGGGCGCTAACCATTCCGGGCGGCGCGGCCGGTTGGCTCGGTGTGACGCATGATCAGGGCTTTCTCGACGCGAGCGTCCTCTGGGGCGGCGGCAGTGTCGTGCCGGTAGCCAGCGTGTACCTCGACGGCGACACGCTGGTTGTCACGCGGACGCGCGATGTCGAGCGCAAGGACGCCGCCGGCAACGTGATCCGCAAACAGACATTTACCGAGACGCTCACCGCAACGGCCGATGGTGATGCGCTGAGCCTGACGCAGATGCGTCCCAATGAATCGGGTGTTGGCGTAATCCGCGCCGAGTTCTCGGGCGTACGGATTCCGCCGGTACCGGCGGCGCCGGATCTTGCCGCGCTCAAGTATGGCCAGCCGATCACGCTGTTCAACGGCAAGGACCTCGATGGCTGGGAGTTGACGGATCGGCACGCGATCAGTGGGTGGAGCGCCCAGGACGGCATCCTCGTGAACGACCCGGTGCAAGAAGAAGGCAAACCGCGCAAGCACTACGGCAACCTGCGCACCAAGTCCGAGTTCGAGGACTTCAACCTGACGTGCGACGTGCAGGTACCCAAGGGCGGCAACAGCGGCGTGTATCTGCGCGGCATCTACGAGGTGCAGGTTGTCGACAGCTACGGTAGTCCCGTCGATCCGCACAACATGGGCGGCATCTACAGCCGCATTGCGCCCAGCGTCGCGGCCGAGAAACCTGCGGGTGAGTGGCAATCGCTCGACATCACGCTGGCGGATCGGCACGTGACGGTCAAGCTCAACGGCACGACGATCATCGATAACCAGCCCCTGCTTGGCTGCACCGGCGGCGCCCTGTGGTCCGACGAGTTCCGGCCGGGCCCGATCTACTTTCAGGGCGATCATACCGGCATCAAGTACCGGAACATCGTCCTCACGCCGATCGTGAAGTAGAGACCCCGAATCCGTCATTGCGAGCGAAGCGAAGCAATCTCCGTTGGGGGATAGTGCCACAGATTGCTTCGCTTGGCTCGCCATGACGAGTTGAGCACTCGCAAGGGCGGAATAGTGACGCTCAGCGGTAGTGAAAGCAGGGGGGCCTCATCGTGCTGTGCGATGAGGCCCCCCCGTTCTCTACTTGATCGTGACTTCCTTGCCGGCGGCCGCCGAGCGGTAGACGCCGTCGAGCATCTTCTGTACCGCGAGGCCCGCTTCACCGGGTGCCTCGGGCTTCGTGTTCTTCGTGCATGCATCCACCCAGTTCCTGAGCTTGGTGACGAAGAGCGAGTCGAAATCCGTCTTGCTGCTGAGGAAGTGGGGCGTCGCGTTCATCATCGTGTCGTGGTGGTCGGCGCAGATCATGGGCGGATCCCACTGGCCGCCGCCCTTGGTGCCCATGAACGTGAAGTTCCAGATATCCTTCTCGATATGCGCGACGAAACTTGCCTCTATCTGAAGGATCGCGCCGTTCTCGAAGCGGATCTGGCCGATGGCGAGGTCCTCGACGGTGTAGGTCTTGTAGTCCCAATTGGGCCATGGACTCACGACCTTCGACGGCTTGTTGCCCATGTACGTCCACGTGTTGCCGGACGCCGCAACGGGCTTGGGCGATCCCATGAAATAGTGCGCCATCTCGATGACGTGGACGCCGATGTCGATCATCGGGCCGCCGCCTTGGAGCTTCTTCTGGCCGAACACGCCCCAGTTCGGGATGCCGCGCCGGCGCAGGGCCTGACACTTCATGAACATGATGTCGCCGAACTCACCGTTGTCGCGGGCGCGCTTGAGGAACTGCGTATGCGGATGGTACCGGTACTGGAAGCCGATCACGAGTTGCTTCTTGGCCTTCTTCGCAGCGGCGATCATCTTCTCGCACTCGGCGGGATTCATCGCCATCGGTTTTTCGCAGATGACGTGGCACCCGGCGTTCGCGGCGGCGATCGTCGGTGCGGCGTGCACGCCGTTCGGCGTGCAGACACTCACGCCGTCGGGCTGCACCTTCTTCAGCATCTGCGTCCAGTCCTTGTACAACTCGGTAACGCCCCACCGCTCCTCGAACGCCTTGAGGCGTTCCGGTAGGATATCGACGCCCGCGACGACCTCGACGTCCTGCATCTGTCGCAAGGCCGCCATGTGCGTCTGGCATATCCCACCGCATCCGATGAACGCCACGCGGAACTTCTTACCTTTGTATTTCTTCTCAACGGTCATTGCCAATGAGTCTGTGCCGACGCTTTTCTCCGCCATACGTTGCGATCCTTCTTGTTGTGGCCTTCTACCAGATTCCGATATTCACTCCACGCGCCGTGGAAAACCTCGCGTTGGGGACATAACTTACAACGTTTGCCTGCGCAATGCCAACTGCGGATCGGTGGACGATTCGGCCGCGTGTCTGTTACCCTACGGCGCATATCCTGGAGGAAAGAGCAATGGTAACACTGAACCGGCGTGGTTTCCTGGCCGGAATGGCTGCGGTGGGCGCCCGTTGGGCCACAGGAAAGGCCGTGGCCCAAGAAGGTCCGGACGCTGCACCGACGCCGGCGCCGTCTCAAGCGCACCTATTCACCACCATCACGTACAATGCCCGGCACCTGGAAGGCTGGGGCGTCCCCAAGGAGCATGAGGCGCGGCTGGCGGCTGCGCGTCCGCAGTTCCCATTGCGGCTGGCCCTCGAGTTGGCGCTATACAACCCGGACGTGGTTACCTTGCCGGAGGCGCCGGACGAGGCGGCCGTGGCCGAACTGGCCGGCCATCTTGGAATGACCTATCTCCGCTATGCCGAAGGCGCGCCCGGCGCCATTCTGACGCACTGTCCTATCGTCGAGTCGAAGGATCGCCCCGGTCTGAATGGGGGCGAGTGTCCCGAGTGCTTGCGCGACCGGTATTTCGCGCGCACCGTTCTGGATACGCCTGTTGGACGCGTCATCCTCTACAGCGCCCACACTACCGCGCTCAACGGCACGCGCCGCAAGGAGCAGATCCGTGCCATGGCCGAGGTTATCCGGAGCGATCGGACCCCGGGCCAGTCCGTCATCCTCCAGGGCGACCTGAATCATGCCTCGCAGTGGCCCGAGTACCAGGAATGGGTGAGCATCGGCCTGAAGGACGCCTTCGCCCTCAAGGGAACCGGCGTGGCGGCTACGCAGGGAACCGTCAAGCCCATACTCCGTCTCGACTACATCTGGCTGTACGGCCCTATCGTCGAGCATCTCACGGAGTGCCGCGTCCTCTTCGAAGGCGCTTTCCGCACGCATCCCGACGATCCGGCCACGTTTACGTTCAGCGACCACCTCCCGCTGATGGCCCGGTTTGGCTGATACGCTCAACTATCCGCAAACCGGTCTAGTATGGATAGCATTTGCAAGGCGCGACAGCTTCTGCTACCGTCTGCGCGTGTGGAACGGGTATGTTTGCCTCAGCACTGACGAGGATGTCCTCAGTCGCCGGCGGCCCGCTCCCGCGTGGGTCTTCCCTTCTTGCGTGGACAGGAGTGTAGTCGATGGATTCGGCGCGCCGCTACCGCATGCTCGTGTTCTTCACGGCATTTTGTTGCTTGCTGTTTGAGTTGATTATCTCGCGGGTGGCCACGTTCTACCTGGGGCCGCGAAATAGCTACTTGGCCATTCCCATCACCTTCCTCGGCCTGGCCTTGGGAAGCTTCCACGCCCATTTCAGCAAGAAACTCATCGAGCGGTTCAACGTCAAGACCAGCCTTGCCCTCCTCGGCGCCGTGTCGTTTGTGACCTTGTTCGTGGCCTTCGTTGTGTTCACGCAGTTCTTTCCTATCGTGGGCGCATTCACGGCCGGCGATTATCTCCCGCTACTGCTCCGGAAAACCGTCGTGTTCGTGCTGGTGTTCGTCACGCCCTTCTACGTCTTCGGGCGAATCCTCACCGTCTGTTACCACCTGAATCGCGAGCGGATCGGCGCCATCTATAGCGCGGACCTCTTCGGCGCCAGTCTGGCGTGCTTCATCACGCCGATTCTCTTCCACTACGTGAGTCTTCCGGAGATCATCGTCTTCCTGCTGGGTTCGATGTCCATTCTGCTCGTCGCGTTCTACGCGACCCGGCCGGCACGGCGGATCGCGCTGGCCGTGGTGCTGCTGGGCCTGAGCGTCGCCATCTACCTCGCCATCGGCAAAATGGAGCAGGACATTCATTTCTTGTACGACACCAATGCGAAGAATCCGCCGGAAGTACACGAGATCACGAGCCGCTGGAACGAGTTCTCACGCACCCAGTTGGTGCGTTTCGACTATCCGCGCGGCGGAACCCGCTATAAGATCATCCACGATGACGCCCGGAGCAACGTGAATGTCACGCCGTACGTTCCCGGCCGGGTTCGCCAAGCGAAGGGTCTGAATGGTATCGAGGCGCCCTTCGTTCTCGGCATGACGCCCCAGGACATTTTCGTGATGTTCGCGGGGTGCGGCGCGGAGATGGTCGAGCTCAACGAGTACGCAGGCGGCAAGGCCTCGATCACGGGCGTCGAGCTGAATCCCCTGTGCAAGACCTTGGCCGCCGAGGCGCCCGAACTCGCGCAGTGTCGACTCGCGGAATTCTATCAACTCCCGAACATTGACCTGGAGATTATCGAGGGGCGGAACTTCCTCATCCGGAACACGAAGCAGTTCGACATGATCTACGTAGGCTCGAGTGCTCCCACGAACTTGGCCTTCACGGGACATACTCGAAAATACCTCTATACGAAGGAAGCGTTCGAACTCTACCTGAAGGCCCTAAAGACGGGCGGCGTAATCTGCTTCGAGCACCAACCCACCGACACCACGGTGCAAACCTTCAAGCGCATTTTCGTCGAGCAGGGCCGCGAGCATTTCGACCGATGTGTCGTTCGCCTGCGGTCCGGCTCGCTCCTCTACAAGCCAGACGGTTTCACGCAGGCGGAGATCGATCTACTCATGGCCGCCCCCAGCGCGTCGAAAAACGTCGTCTACGCGCCGTTCAGGAAGAACAACGCTACCGGCATCGCGAGTCTTATCACCTCACCGCCGCTGCCGTTGAAGGACGAGACGACGGATGACCGACCCTACGTGAATCGACTGGATTTCGAGCGATACTCGCTTCGTCCGGACGCCACGCTCCTGAAGAACGCCGACTACTACTCGAGCTGGATCAAGATCACCACGATGCTGCTGCTGTCGGCCGTGGCGTTCATTCTCATCGCGCTGGCCAACGCCTCACGCACCCACCGCTTGCCGTGGTCAATGCTGGCCTACCTTCTGATCACCGGCTTCTGCTATCTACTCATCGAGGTCGCCTTCATCGCGAAACTCGAGTTATTCCTTCAGAACCCGCTCGTAAGCATGTCCTGCGTCGTAAGTATCTTCCTCGTGACGACGGGGCTGGGCAGCCTCACGTTCGAGTGGATCACGAGCCGGATTCGAATGAAGCTGATACCGTTCATTGTCGCGGCGATTGTCTTCGCATCAATCCTGGTGCTTGGATTTGTCGTCCGCGAGCTTCTTGGATTGCCGCTGTGGCTCCGGATTGCCGTGGCCGCGGCGGCGATGGCCCCCGTGGGCTGGGCGCTGGGCGTCTTTTACCCGTACGCCGTGCGTTCACTGACCAAGCACGGCTACGAGCGATGCGTGCCCATTACGTACGGCATCAGCACCCTTTCTTCCGTCGTAGGGGCAACGTACAGCATGACCATGATGATCGAGTGGGGATTCAACAACCTGCTCGCACAGGCCGCCGCCGGCTACGTTGTACTCGGCTTCTTCATCCTTCTCCACGGGCTGGTCTTGCGCAAGGGACTATTCGCCGGACGGCCATGATGCGGGGTAACGCCTAGCGCCGGCAGGCGGCCCATTCGATAGACTGCACGAGGATCTTGCGGTATTCCGGGGGCTTCGTGGACGGCACGTCGTGGCCCAACGCGAAGTACACGCAGCGTGCGTTGTAGCAGTAGTGCGTCGTCAGCATCGGCTCGGCGACGGTATGGCCGGCCCGCTCCTCATTGGCACTCAGGATGACGTGCATGTCCGGCCGCATCAGCAGATTGAAGTAGAGCTCATCGGTCGTCGTGAACGGCCGAACGCCCTCGACAATGGGATGGGTTTCATCGACCACATCGACGCGGAACTCATGGTACGGCCCGTGCGTCGACTTGCCGTTCACCCACATGGCGCCAAAGATATCGATGGAATCGCGCCATTCCTGAACATTGGCCACGGCGAAATGAACCACCACCAGACCGCCGCCGCCTTTGAGGAAGTCCACGATGCCTTGTTGGGCGAAGTCGGGCGGAGTGCCGTTCTCCACCTTGATCTGAAGCACGGCCAGAACATCGTAGTTCTTCAGATTCTCGATGCGGAGGTCCTCGACGTTCTCGGTAGTCGTGATCGCCACGCTCGGGTAGTTCGCCTTGATATCGTTCAGCGCGTCCTCGATGGTGGGCTCGCCATGGGCCGCGAGGCCCATCCAAAGGCATTTCACCGGCGCCGGCGCTTCCTGAGCAACGGTCCACACCGGACACACCAGTAGTGCCACCACACAGGCGGCCGACAACATGTTGAAAGTCTGGCGAGTCAAGATCGGTCTCCTTCTTTCGAGCCGTACCGGCTCGCTGTTGCCATCGACGCTACCCGATTCTCGCATTTGTGAAGGCTTCGATCAATCCGACGGATCCGTCTGATCCGACGGATCAAAAGGCCGGGCGTCGAGCCGGTCTTGCGCGCCATGCTCCTTGGCCCGGTGCTTCCAGTTCATCCAGGCCACCGTGCGGTAGATTGCCGGCGGTACGATTGGCTTTTCAGCGGCGGCGATGGCCTCGTCGGGAACCGGCCTGTCTTCGGCGAGGGCGTCGGCGGTCATGTCGAGGGCCCGGCACACCGAGCGCGTCAAGCGCCCAAGCTTTTCGATGGGCCGCCCTGCGACGGCCTCGCCGCCCCCGATGCCGATACCGCCGACCCACTCGATACCGGTCTCCACCGCGAACTGCCGGCAGATGGCGATCGCGGTGCGATTATGCGCCGATTCCGGATAGCCGCAATTCAGGACAGCCACGAGGCGCTGCCGTTGAGCGCCGGGCGAAGTCGCGCGCCGTTCAGCCAACCACTCGAGCAATCTCGTAACGGCTGCTGGCAGACTATCCACATACAGCGGCGTTACGAGCGCGAGAATATCCGCCTTTGCCGCTGCCTCCAACAGCGTTTCGGCCGATGGCGTCTTCCGAATGGCCCAAGGGACGGCCACCGTCTCGGTTTCAAGTCCTCGATCGATCATGCGTTTGGCGAGGTATGCCGCAAAGGCACCCGAGTTACTGCCGCGAGGCTTACCGCTACCATTCAGGATCAATGCCGTGGTCATGACCGTATCCCCACCGGTTGGAGGGCCTTCGCAATGACCTCGCGCTGCGTCTCGACGTTCTCGTCTTTGTAGAGGATCGCGACCTCCGTGATGGGACTCCACATGTTGATGCCATTGCGGATCGCCAACGCGCGGAAGAGGTCCTCGGCGTGCGTGTCGGCGTGTTCGAGCCAGCCGATACCTACCGTACTCGGATAGCGATCGTATCGCTTCTTGTGATGCGTTTCACCGCCGACGGTCTGAAAGAAGGGGGAGACGAGGCCGATGATACGGTCCAGCGCTTTCTTCAGTTCCGACGAGTAACCGCCAAACGTGATGGGGGTCAGAGAGATCATGACGTCGCTTTGCACGACGGCCCTCGCGATAGCCTGAGCGCCGTCGTCGATGACGCATACGCCGGGTGTCCGGACCCAGCAGCCGAAGCAACCCAGACAATAGGCTATGTCGATCTCTCTAAGGAGGAAAGACGTCACCTGGTGGCCGGCGCGTTCGACGAGTCCGACCACCTCCGCTTGGACACCATCGAGGCCGTCCTCGGCGGTGCGGGCGCCGTTGAGGATTGTCACCTTCACGCTACGCATCCCTTCCTGGGCGAGTCTGGCGCACTCGGCCGTTGCTTCCAGCGCGTCACACTATAGGCGAGGGCGCAACGCGCGTACAAGAGCGCATGCGTGAACCGGCCGTCCTTGCTGCCGGAGCCTACGCAGGCGCTTTGCATTCCGGTTCAGGAAGTGGTAAATTAACCCTTTCCTCCTCGAAGTCCGGGCAGTGTCCGCGCGAGTCCGGAATCCGACCCCAGCGTAGGGAGTCGTCTTTTTCCGGTGGCGAGCGGGTGCGGCCGTGCGGGGGTCGAAGGAAGCTTGGTTGCGGAGTCGGAGTCCGTTGGGAGTAGGTGCCCATGCCTACGTATAGTTACGAGTGCAAGAAATGCGGCCATGAACAGGACGTGTTTCACGCGATAAACGCGTCTCCGCGCGTCAAGTGTGAGGCGTGCGGGGGGAGTTGCCGACGATTGCTCGGCATTGGCGCGGGCATCATCTTCAAAGGATCGGGCTTCTACGAGACGGACTACAAGCGTAGGGACGGCAAGGGAACGGCTGCCGATGGAACCGGCGAGAAGAAACCAGCTTCAGAGTCGAAGCCAGCCGCCAAGACGGAGGCCAAGGCCGAACCCAAGTCGTCCGCATCATCCGGTAAGGATTCCTGAGCACCGGCATCCCGTTGGAACGGGCGAGTACCCAGGGGAACGCCTAGCGAGGGCATACAGACGTACGGAGTAGCCATTTCCGGCGTCACACGATCTAAGGAGTTTCAACGTGAATACGAAAGAGATCCAGGGCCTTAACGACAAGCACATCATCAATACGTACGGCGTGCGGAAGCTTGCCCTGACGCGTGGCGAAGGCACACGACTTTGGGATGCGGAGGGAAAGGAATACCTGGATTTCTTCTCCGGTATTGCGGTCACCAACCTGGGTCACTGCCATCCCGAAGTGACCAAGGCGATCTGCGATCAGGCCAACAAGCTTGTTCACGTGTCGAATCTCTACTACATCGAGCCTCAGGTCGAGTTGGCTCAACTCCTGTGTCAGCATTCGGCCATGGATCGATGGTTCTTCTGCAACGGTGGTGCCGAGGCGAACGAGGCAGGGCTCAAGATCGCCCGCCGTTACTGGGCCGAGAAGGGAACGCCGAAGCCGGGCATTATCACGGCGGAACAATCGTTCCACGGCCGGACGATGCTGACCGTCACCGCTACGGGCCAGAGCAGGTTCCACAAGGGTTTCGAACCGGTGTTCCCCGGTGTGACCTATGTGCCCTACGACGACGTGGCGGCCATTGAGGCTGCGATCACGCCCCAAACCGGTGTGCTCTTGCTCGAGCCGATCCAAGGCGAAGGCGGTATTCACGTGCCGCATCCCGACTACTTCCGCAAGGTGCGCGCGCTGTGCGATGCCGCCGGCGTCCTGCTGATGTTTGACGAGGTCCAGACCGGCTTGGGCCGCACGGGCGTGTTGTTCGCCCAGGAGCACTTCGGTGTCACGCCGGATATCATGACCCTCGCCAAGGGACTTGCGAACGGCGTCCCTATGGGCGCCATGGGCTGCACGGAGAATGTCTCCTCCGGATTCGCTCCCGGCGCGCATGCCTGCACTTTCGGCGGCAACCCCCTGTGTTCGGCCGCGGCCGTCGCCACCCTCAGAGCGTTGACACGCCCGCGCTTCATCGAGAACGCGGCGGCCGTGGGGCAGTACTTCGCCGATCGTCTGCGCACGCTTGCCGGCAAGTACGACGTCATTGTCGAGGTGCGCGGCAAGGGGCTCATGGTCGGTGTCGAAATGAAGCAACCCGTCAAGGATACCATTGACAAGCTGCTGGACGCCGGTGTTATCTGCGGCCCCGCCGGACCCAATGTGCTCCGGTTCCTGCCGCCGTTGATCGTTACAAAGGAAGAAGTGGATCAGGTCGTGGCGTTGTTGGACACGGTGTTGGGGACGGCGACATGAAGAAAGACCTCATTTCCCTAGCCGAGCTGACGGCCGAGGAGATTCTGGATCTCTTGGATCTCGCGGACGAGCTGAAGAGAAAACAGCACGCTCACGAGGAGCATCGGTACCTGCAAGGCCAGACCCTGGCGATGCTCTTCGAGAAACCGAGCCTTCGCACTCGGTTGACCTTCGAGACGGGTATCTACCATTTGGGCGGCATGGGCATTTTCTACCAGACCCGATTGGGCGAACGCGAGTCCGTACCGGACGTGGCACGCAACCTGACGCGCTGGTGCGATGCTATTGTGGCGCGCACCTTTGCCCACCGCTCGGTCGAGACTCTGGCGGAGTACGCGAGTGTTCCCGTGATCAACGCGTTGACCGACCAGTTCCATCCGTGCCAAATCCTGGCCGATGCCCAAGCCTTGCGCGAACACAAAGGACGGCTTAACGGGCTGAAGGTCGCATTCGTCGGCGATGGCAACAACGTGTTTGCGTCGTGGCTGAACTTCGCCGCCCGCATTCCGATCCACCTGACCCTGGTGTGTCCCGAAGGCTACGAATGCGACGGCGCCGTGTTGGCCTTCGCCCAACGGGAAGCGCAAGGCGAGGTGCATGTCACGCATGATCTCGCTGCAGGCATAGCCGGCGCCGACGCCGTGTATACCGACGTGTGGGCCAGCATGGGCCAGGAGGCCGAGGCGGCCCAACGTCGTGTTCACTTCATGCCGTACCAAGTCAACGCCCAGGTGATGGCCATGGCCAAGAGCGATGCGGTGTTCATGCACTGTCTGCCGGCGCACCGCGGCGACGAGGTTACGGACGACGTGATGGACCATCCGCGGTCCATCGTGTTCGACGAGGCGGAGAATCGACTTCACGCACAGAAGGCCGTCATGGTTACCCTCATGCGGCGCGACTGAGTCTGGGAAAGGAAGAGTGAGATGACTGCCAAGGTGAACAAGATCGTGTTGGCGTACTCAGGCGGACTGGACACCTCCATCATCCTGAAGTGGCTCCAGGAATCGTATCAGGCAGAGGTGGTGGCCTTCATTGCCGACGTTGGCCAGGGCGAGGAAACCGAGCCGGCCCGAAAGAAGGCCGTTGATACGGGCGCCTGCGCCGTCTACGTGGAGGACCTGCGCGAGGAGTTTGTGCGGGACTTTGTGTTTCCGGCCATGCGCGCGAACGCCATCTACGAAGGTTTCTATCTTCTCGGCACGAGCGTGGCGCGGCCCCTGATCGCCAAGAAACAGATCGAGGTCTTGCGCCAAGAGAAGGCCGATGCCGTGTCACACGGCGCCACCGGAAAAGGCAACGACCAGGTCCGGTTCGAGTTGACGTACTACGCCATGGAGCCGAACGTGACCATCATCGCTCCGTGGCGGGATCCCAAATGGCAGCTCAACAGCCGTACCAAGATGATTGCGTATGCTCAGGCCCACGGCATCCCCGTGCCGGTGACGGTGAAGAAACCGTACTCGATGGATCGCAACTTGCTCCACATCTCGTACGAAGGCGGCATTCTCGAGGATCCGTGGCAAGAGCCGCCGGAAGACATGTTCCAGTTGACCGTCGACCCGCGCAAGGCGCCGGACGAACCGACCTATGCCGAGATCGATTTCGAAGAAGGCACGCCGGTGGCCGTGGACGGCGAACGCCTATCGCCGGCCGCTCTCCTTACCCGGCTCAATGAGATGGCCGGTGCCAACGGCGTCGGTCGCGTCGATCTCGTCGAGAACCGGTTTGTCGGCATGAAATCGCGTGGCGTGTACGAGACGCCCGGCGGCACGGTTCTGTATGTTGCCCATCGCGGCGTCGAGTCGATCACGATGGATCGCGAAGTCATGCTGCTCCGCGACCAGATGTCGCCGAAGATCGCGCAACTCATGTACAACGGGTTCTGGTACTCGGCCGAGATGGATCTGATGAAAGCCTTCGTCGACAAGACGCAGGAGAATGTGACCGGCACGGCACGCGTGCGCCTCTACAAAGGCACATGTGCCCTCGTCGGTCGGCGGGCGCCGAAGTCGCTGTACGACGAGAAGATATCGAGTTTCGAGGAGGACCAGGGCGCCTATCAGCAGTCCGACGCGGGCGCATTCATTAAGCTCAACGCCTTGCGCCAGCGCGTGCGGAAGAACGCCGGTCTCACGAATCTCTGAGCGAACCAACGCCCCATTGGCTCGGGGTCAATCTGGCCAATCCGACGCCCGGCGCGCGCGCCGGGCGTCGTCCTTAAGGAGGCAGATCATGACGGCACGTGAGCTTCGCGAAGCACTCCACGCCGGCACGCGCGTGTATGGCACGGCGATCACCGCGCCCGCGCCGCGCTGGCCGGAGGCCGTGGGTGCCATCGGCTTGGACTTCGTGTTCCTCGACACGGAACACATCCCGCTGGATCGCCAGCAGCTCTCGTGGATGTGTCAGGCCTACAAGGCGATGGCCCTGCCGCCGCTCGTTCGTATCCCGAGCCCCGATCCCTACGCGGCGTGTCAGGTGCTTGACGGCGGCGCGGCCGGCGTGATCGCGCCGTACGTCGAATCGCCAGAGCAAGTGCAGGCCTTGCGCGGAGCCGTCCGCTATCGTCCCCTCAAGGGGCGGCGCCTTGCCGAAAAGCTCGCGGGCCGCGAAGCACTCGAGCCGGAGCTGGACGAGTACTTGGCCGAACGCAACGACGACTCGATGTTGATCGTCAACATCGAGAGTGCGCCAGCCATCGAGGCCCTCGATGCCATCCTCGACGTGCCGGGATTGGATGCCGTGCTTGTCGGCCCGCACGACCTCTCGTGCAGCCTCGGCATTCCGGAACACTACGATCATCCCAGGTTCATCCAGGCCGTCAACGGCATCACGACCAAGGCGCGCGCCCGAGGCGTCGGCGCAGGTATCCATTTCTCCGGCGCCATGAATCTCGAAATCGAGTGGGCGCGAAACGGATTGAACCTCATCATTCACAGTAGCGACTTCCTGGCATTCCGCGAGCGGCTCCAGGCCCATTTCGCTGCGCTGAAGGCAACGCTGGGAGATGAGTGCGGCGGCGAGGACGGCAGCGCCGACACCACGATCTGAAGCATGTCCGCAAATGAAACGAGGGGGGAGTACGCTTGCGCGTATTCCCCCCTCGGTGTGGTTTGCGGAACGCTACCGCGTCAACGTGACGCGCCGGCGCACGACAAGCGCGCCCGCGCCCGCCATCAGCAATGCCAATGAGGCAATGCCCAGCGGCATGGTGAGCCCGTTGCTGCCCGGATCCGACGCCGCCTCGATGAACTCCTCGATGTCGCCGCTACTGCTCATCACGTTGTTGTATTCCGTAACGTTGCTGTTGCCGTCGCCATCAAGGTCGCCCTCGCCCGAGAAGGGCTCATGCTCATCCTTCGAGACTTGCGTGGACGCATAGGTGCCTGTCAGGCCCAACGTGGCCGCCCAACTGTCGCTGAGATCCTGACTGATGAGGAGGATCGCGGCGAGGATTTCCTCAATTGCCGCCAAGTCCGACTCATAGTTTGCTTCCTCGCGGAGCGCCGCGAGATTGGCCAAGTATGCCCCCTCTACCGCGTCGTGGAGGGAGTGGTCCTGATCGACCAGCACGTAGGCGACCAGCCCTACCGAGTACCGATCCGGCAACAAGTCGTTGTCGAGGTCGGCGGCCAAGTACAAGCGGCTCACCAGGTCGTACAAGGTCGCGCCGTCCGTGTCGAACGCATTCAAATAGGCCGCGACATCCGGCATGCTCAGATCCGATTTCGGATCGGTCCCGGCGAATACCTCCTGTCCGTCCGGTACGCCGTCGTCATCCGAGTCCGCGTCGTTGGGATCGGTCGTCTCGGTGATTTCCTCACCGTCGTCCAGTCCGTCGTTATCCGAGTCGCGATCTTTGGGATCGGTGTCGTGCGTTTTCACCTCGACGCCGTCCGTGAGACCGTCATTGTCCGAATCGGCATCCTTCGGGTCGGTCGTGTACTCGAGCACCTCCTCGCCATCGTACAGTCCGTCGTCATCCGTGTCGTCATCGTCCGGCTCCGTGCTGTACGTATTGACCTCGTCGCCGTCGGTGAGCCCGTCGAAGTCGGTGTCCGGATCCAGCGGATCCGTGAAGTACGTGAGCACTTCTTCGCCGTCGAGCAGGCCGTCGTTGTCCGAGTCCGGATCCATGGGATCCGTGCCGGACGTGTACACTTCCGGCCCATCGTTAAGACCGTCCGTGTCCGAGTCCGGAATGAGCGGATTCGTGCCGTAGCCCGCCTCATCGAAATCGCTCAATCCATCCGGCTCGTTGTCCGGCGAAAGATCGCCTGCAAAGAATGTCCACGTACCCACGCGCGTATTGAACGTCAGCGGGACTTTTCGTTCGCCGAACGCCTTCCCGCCGCCGATAGTCTCGATGCCCGGTACGAAATTCGATGAACACGACACGGGCCACATGACGCCCATCGAGTCATCGATCCACGGCACGTGCGTGGCGAGCAGACGAAGCGGCCTGCCTTCGGCCCCGAGGTCATAGGAAACCTGTGTCCCCGGATCGCCAACCTTGCTGAAGGTGATCTTCGGGTAGACATACACATCCACGGTGCAATAGCCGCCCTGTTCGTGATCGCGTCGGAGCGCAATGCTCCCCGTCGACGGCGCCGAGGTCGAGATCTCGACAAACACATCGAAGAAGGAGTCCGGAACCGGCTCGATGGGCTCGGTGCTCATCAGCGATAGTCCGACCATTTCCACCGGTACGGTCCCTGCCGCCGGCGGCGGACCCAACTCGACACTGCCCTGGCGTTCGATCAGTGCCGACGCGTTGCCGAGCGGCTCCGGACAGGAGGGCGATAGCCCAATCGGCAGGCCCGTCAGACGAACCTGCCCCTCGAACGGTTCCGAGCCGGGGCCAAAGAAACCGGCCGGAAGCGGCGGAAGACTCGTGCCGAAGTCGATGAGCAACGGACCGGTTGCCGACCACAGGTCCAAGCCTTCAGTGATGGCTAGCGGCGTCGGTGCCGGTGCCGCTGGACATGCCAGCTCAGCGCTCATCTGCAGGAACTGGCCCTTCAGCAGGAATGCGACCAACGTGCCCTCCTGACCAACGCCCGGAATGAAGTTCGTCGTGCAGTCCGGACAGTCCAGATCCCCGTCCATGTGCTTCCACGGCACACCCTCGGCTACCACCATGTCCTCGTATCCGTCGCCCGGCAGGATTCGAGCTTCATGCGGCCCCAGTGGCGTGAAATGGAACGTGGGCGTCAGGGGCAGGCCCATGCTGAAGGTGCCGCCGTTGCCGTGGGTTTTCGACACCTCGAGGAGGCCCCACACATCTATCTGCGGTTCCAGCATGAGCGCCACCTCGTACTCGAAGGTGTACAGACCTCCTTCGAATGACACGGCGATAGGTCCTGTGCTCATCAGATTCATGGGTGTCATCTGCGCCCGGCCTGTCCCCCGTGATGGGACGTCCGGAAGCGCGACGGGATCCATGCAATGAAATACCAAGTCTTCCCCGTTGATGTTGGGGCCGCAAGGCGTCGCTGCGAGCGGCCCAGCGTGAAAAGCGATGATGCCGTCAAAGGGGTCCGAGCCGGGGCCGAAGAAGTCCGCCGGGATGGGCTTGGTACTGAAATCCCACCAGATCGAGCCTGGAAGCGAACGCAGGATCTCGAACCCTGGCGTAATGGACGGAGGACGCGTCGGATCGGTCGGATTCGACCCAAGCGTTTGCTCCGAGAGGTTGTCAAAGAGGTCTACATCCGGATCGCCAGCCGGGCCATTGTCCGGATTCGTGCTGCCGTCGTCCTCCCGATCGAGGTCCCACACGTCCTCGTAGGAGTCCCACAGCCCGTCCGAGTCCACATCCTCCGAGAGAACCGGATTGGGGTGGTCGCCCAGTGTGATGACGTCGCCACCCTCGTCCTGACTGCCATCCTTGGATGGCGGCGGCACCGCTTCAGCCTCGTACTTGAGGTACACGTGCCCGGCCATATAGGCGCCGGTCGTCTCGAAGTTGTAGCACCACTTCCCCAGCGGCGGAATGAGCACGGGCGGCTCATTCCATTCCGTCTTGATGGGATCGATGCTGTCCCAGTCGATGTCCTCGATGTCATCGTAGTACGTCATCGAAGCCAGGAGTTTCAACTCCTTGAGCAGCATCGAGTTAACCCTATCATGGTTCTCGATGCAAACGATGTGTATGTAGGAGCCCGTCCCACCATTATCTTCTTGGGCGCCATAACCCAGGCCGCCCGGATCCACGCTCGCCGGAATGCCCCCCACGCCGCCAGGAATGGGGGGCTTGACCCGCCAACCGCCAGCGGGTACAGGTGGCGCCGGAATCGGCGCCCCGTCGTTTGTCCACTCGATATTGGTGAGTTTCAGGCTGTTCTGCTCGTTCATACAGAGCATCAGCTCGACTTTGACCGATTGCCCCTTCTTCACCTCGCCACCGCTCATCTCCACCTGAGCACCGTGGTACGGCGGACCCACCCCGGGCGGTACTTCCTTGTCGGGATTCGGATGGTTGTTCCAAGAATCCAGCTCGACGTCGACGTCGTCAAAGCCATCGCTGCCGGCCGTGGCGCCGTTCACAACGACGGCCGGCCGGTCGCATTGGTACATGTAGAAATGCAGATCGTTTGCATCCTCGCCCGAATTGTTCGTGAGCCAGATGGCTTTCCTGACGGGCACATCCGGAGGATCGCAGGCCGCGTCGCCGTCCTGGCCCTCGCCCGCCCGAGCCGGCAGGGCGCTGAGCGCCCCGAGCACCAGGCCCAAAGCCAACAATACACGAAGCGGCACCCGGTTCACCTTGACGTACTCCCCATGTCTTGTCATGACACACCTCTCCTCTCGATTACGATTCCGTATGTCTAGATGGCGATCCCCAACACACTGCGCCTAGGGCGCCGCCATTCAAAGAAACCCATTTCAACAGCATGATCTTTCCCCTCGTGCCGTTGATGCGCAGCCCCAAGTGTTTCTACCTCAAGCCTGAGGGATCATCCACTCCAAGCTTCCCATGTCGTCACTCTACACCGAACGCGGCCTCCTGTCAAGGGTTCCGCAGGTTTATCACTTTGCCGATGGGCCTGTCGGCGCGCGAAATCTGCAAGCGCCGGTTCCCCGTTGGGTCACAGGCCCTACTTGTGCTGCGGTCTCGCGGATTCCGCGCGACGGATTCCGGGATACCATACCCAATTCTCTTTGGAACTCGTCGCCGGGATTCCGGGACACCATACTCAATTCTCTTTCGAGCTTGTCGTGACCCGCTGTGGCGTCGTGGTTCTCTCGTCTTGGTAAGGACAAGATGGCCCCGTGCCCATGTATGCACCCGGATCTGCATTCCCACGAAAACCGTGGCAACGAGGAGAGGGGAACAAGGTCCGTTGACCACGGATGGCACCGATGACATGGCGCAGCCGAGCCGTAACCAAACCTTCATCCTCGGCGAGGCCGTGTACGCCGTGGCCGCCGTACGAGTTGCCGCCCTGATCGTCGAGCTCTGCATCGGCGCGATCATCACCGTCGGACTGGTGTGGCGGACCTGGTCGCGACCACGCGGCCGCGTGTGGGCCGTGTGGGCGGCCTCGGCCCTCGTTGTGCTCGGCGGACTCCTAATCCGCGCCGAGCACTCCAGGGGCGACAACTCGCCCAAACGCATCGCCCAAGTCGCCGGCGACCTCGTGCGCGCCGGCTACCGCGTCGAGGCCTGCAAAGTCTATCCCGCCTTCGCCTTCTACGCCGGCGTGCCCCTGCCCGTGCAAACCGACCTGGCCACTGTAGCCGCAGCGCTCAACGGCGATGAGCCCTACTACTACGTCCTCCTCCAGCGCTTCACCCAGGCCCTCGACCTCCGCGTCCCGTAGCGCAGGCATCCCGCCTGCGAAACACGGAGGCCATGTGGACTGCGGTAGCTTGCTACCGCTTTGCTTCGGGCCAGCTTGCTGGCCCCTGGAGTTTCTCCATTATTAGGCGGCAGCGGCGTCGGCCATTCGAGTTCTGGACGTGATTATGCCGAGGGGTTCGATGATTTCGGGGTGTTCGTCCATCTCTTTTCGCAATAGGGCGATGAGATCGA
>Ga0209097_10000793_pt1 | contig 29102 bp, 20 predicted proteins | sample AD_UKC052_MetaG_FD_184419 | JGI IMG/M metagenome (GOLD analysis project Ga0209097, IMG submission 184419) | Active sludge microbial communities of municipal wastewater-treating anaerobic digesters from USA - AD_UKC052_MetaG (SPAdes) (version 2) | ecosystem: Engineered > Bioreactor > Anaerobic >... | reverse complement strand
TTCTACAAGTGTGGAAGAAGCCGTATCAAAGGGATATAGAAGATTTGTTGTAGCTGGAGGAGATGGGACATTAAATGAGGTGGCAAATGGGATATTAAATCAGAAATATGTTCCATCCGACCAATTATTACTAGCACAAATACCAGTTGGGACGGGAAATGATTGGAGAAAAAGTTGGAACATTCCTAATTCCATTGAAGGTTCAGTAGCCTTATTAAAGAACCCAAAATCAGCTAAACAAGATGTGGCATCGATAACTTTTCAAGCTAATGGAAAGGAAGAAAAGTTGTGGTTTATGAATGTTGCAGGATGTGGTTTTGATGCAGAGGTTACTTTATCGGCAAATGCTGCAAAGGCAAAAGGCAAGAGTGGATTTTTCACTTATATCGGACAATTGGTTAAAACATTAGCAAGCTATCAAGAACCAGAAGTCCAATTTCGGGTTGATAATCAAACGCATTCAGCTCATTTATTTTCTTTATTAGCGGGAATCTGCAAGTATGCCGGAAATGCAATGAAGCTTGTTCCTCAAGCAAATCCAAGTGACGGATTATTTCATTTGACAATTGCTTCAAAAATCAGTCGATTGAAAGTCATTTTAAATTTACCTCGCCTATTTAGTGGAAGTTTCACGCAACTAAAAGAGGTAAAATCTTTAACCTGCACCGAAATCGAAATTCAGACATCAGGTTTACCTATTCAGGCAGATGGTGAATCAATCGGGCATACTCCAGCTATCTTTGTCGTTCATCCACTAAAACTTCACATAGTAATAGCACCCTGAATGTTTTCAAAGAAAGTAACGAACTGGTTTCAAGTATTTAGCTCAGTAGAAAAGGCGAAAGAGCAGGTTCCGCTTAACAAAACAATAGCTGTTGAATTAGGTGACAAGCGCATCTGTTTAGCAAGAACAGAAAAAGGTTTTTTTGCTTTGGATGAAAAATGTCCCCATCAAAATTTACCTATCACTCACGGTGGAATTTGTGAAAATGGAACAATTGTATGTCCGTTTCACCGCTATGCATGGGATTTAAAAACAGGTAGAGAAGTGGAACGCCGTGAGGGAAATATTCAATTATACCCAGTTGAAGAACGTGCTGAAGGCTTATTTGTGGGAATTGAAACGAAGAAAGGCTGGTTTAGTTAGCCCAATAAATAAGCTGAAATTCTGAACGATCAGTAAATTCAAGAATAGGGCGAGGATCGGCAAGATTTAGATTTACTATTTTCCATTTCGAATTATCGTATAGTATTCCAAAGCCATTCGCCGGGTTTTCGACTTTAGAAAAATTCTGCTTGGGAAATACCTCATCACCCTTTTGATCAAAGTAATTGTAGCCTTCGCCCGAACGTGAACATATAGCAAAATCACCATAAAAGTGACCGATTTCTTTATAGGATCCCGGAACTAAAATTTCGCAATTTGTGCCTAATAGTCCCATCCATTGTTCAGCTCCGATACCCGAATAGAAAACTAGATTAGGTACCCGATCGGCTTGAATATAATCGAACATCTGCATGGGACAAAGTTGTCCGTTAGCATCCATCAGCGTATATCCATTTTCGTTTTTTACAACTGCTTTTCCATAGCAAAACATCGATGCTTCTTCGAAACTGGGATACGCAATGAGCTGATTCGAACGAAGATCTAAAAATCCAACTTTACCTTTTTTGTAAACTCGAATAATAGAATCTCCATCTTGAAATTCGAACTTTTCAAAATCAGGGAAACGGTTTTTCGCTTTTTCTTCTTTGGTTGAAAGCAGATGGATTTTAGCTTTTTCTGGATCTGAATCGGGTTTATGAATCCATTTACCATTAGAAGAAACGACTCCATATTTGGAATCCTGTCGGACTAATATTTTACCGTCTTTAATTTGAATAATCTCATCAAACCGAGGTTTAATACGCACATGACCGTTTGTATCAGCCAATCCCCATTGAGTTCCGAATGCAAAAGGGATTAGATGTTCTTGTTCAGATAGGATTTGGTTAACCTGATTATCGCCTAATAATTTCAGGGTAGAAGTATATAATCGAAAGCCCTTCTCGCCCGTTTTTCGAACAGCGATTCTAGTTGGCGATATCATTACACACGAATCTACATTTTCGAGCTGTCCAAAAGGTTGTACTAACTCCTTGAGCGAATACGGAGCTTGTTTTCCCACACGAACTAACGCTTGGGAAACAAGAAAATTCGTCGGCCCTAAAAAGCTTAAAATAAAGCAGATAAAGGAAATGTATCCAATACTCGGATTCCTTTTTCTGTTTGTTGCAAGGTGGCGCATTCGATGGATTTATCGTGTTCGAAAAAGAGCACTCTGTTTTCTGACACACAGGTAGCAAGTACACTTGATTTTTCCTGCATCGTTAACAAAGGACGTGTATCGTATGCCATCACCCAAGCAACTGGAACGTGAACTGGAGATGGAAGTAAGTCGGCCATGTACATGATTTTGTGTCCGTTGCTCGACAAAACGGGTAACATCATCGATTCGGTATGTCCGCTAACTTTTTCGACCGAGAAACCTGGAAATAGCTCGTTTGATTCTAGAAATTTCAGCTGTCCGGATTCTTGGATAGGAAGAATATTTTCTTTTAGGAATGATGCTCTTTCACGAGGATTGGGTTCGGTTGCCCATTTCCAATGTTCTTGGTTAGACCAATACACGGCATTTTTAAATGCAGGACGATAACCTGAACGAGCATCATCCCATTCGATACTACCGCCACAATGATCAAAATGCAAGTGAGTAAGAAACACATCGGTAATATCATCTCGATGGAAGCCAGCTTTTTTTAAGGAAGCATCGAGCGAATCATCGCCATGCAAATCGTAATGAGAAAAGAATTTTTCATCCTGCTTGTTTCCCATTCCGTTGTCGATTAATACGAGCCGGTTTCCTTCTTGAACGAGCAAACAACGCATTGCCCAAGAACAAAGATTATTGGCATCGGCTGGATAACTTTTACTCCATAAAGATTTAGGAACAACGCCAAACATAGCACCACCATCGAGTTTAAAATGGCCGGTATTAATGGGAAATAACTGCATACTTGAGAGATTAAAAATCGTAATTAATTGACCACAGCAGGATGTTCACAAATTGAGAAGAAAACACTATCCTGCCAAATGACAGGGGCTAAATTTACCGTAAAATTTGAGGAATGAAGGTTCATTTGATTGCAATTGGAGGAAGTGCGATGCATAATCTGGCAATAGCCATGTACAAAAAGGGTTATGAAGTTAGCGGATCGGATGATGAGGTGTTTGAACCTTCCAAATCGAGGTTGTCAGCTTTAGGGCTTTTACCCAAAGAAGAAGGCTGGTTTCCTGAGAAAATTCATGCAGGTTTAGATGCAGTTATCTTAGGAATGCATGCGAGAGTTGATAATCCTGAATTGATTCGTGCGCAGGAATTAGGCTTGAAGATTTATTCTTATCCTGGATATATTTATAGTCAGAGTACCGATAAAACCCGTGTGGTAATAGGTGGCAGTCATGGTAAAACATCGATTACTGCCATGATTTTACACGCCTTGCATACCAATCAAATGGACAGTGATTATTTGGTTGGTGCGCAATTGAAGGGATTTGATACGATGGTGAGAATTACAGCAGAAGCGCCTCGCATTTTATTGGAAGGCGATGAATATCTGGCTTCTCCAATCGAGCGAGTTCCTAAGTTTCACCTGTATTATCCACATATTGCTTTGTTGAGTGGAGTAGCTTGGGATCACATTAACGTATTCCCAACTTTCGCGAATTATGTAGAGCAATTCCAGATTTTCACGGAGAAGATTGAGCCCAATGGAACTTTAATTTTTTACGATGGTGATGAAGAATTGGTGAAGATTGCGGCGCAGTGTAGACCAGATATTCGATTGCAACCTTATCATGAACATGCTTCCGAAATACGTGATGGTGTTACTTATCTAGTTGCGGGTGAAGAGCGAATTCCGTTGAAGATTTTCGGTAAACACAATCTTCAGAATTTGAATGGGGCGATGTTGGTTTGTGAGGAATTAGGAATGAAGCGGGTAGATTTTTACCACGCTATTCAATCATTTACGGGCGCAGCCAAGCGACTTGAGTTAGTGTATGGTGGTGATGGGACGAGCATTTTCAAAGACTTTGCACATTCTCCTTCAAAACTAAAAGCGACTACAGATGCGGTAAGAGAGCAATTCCCTAATCGGAAACTCATTGCTTGTATGGAGTTACATACGTTTAGTAGCTTGAATGAGGAGTTTCTGTTAGAATACAAGAATTCCATGGCGAAAGCCGATAAAGCGTTCATCTACTTCAATCCACACACAGTAGCACATAAAAAATTAAAGCCGATCACACCTGAACAGGTAAGAGCGGCTTTTGGAAGTGAAAATGTGACTGTTTATGACGATTCAGCTCGTTTGTTGGAAGATTTAAAACAAGAAAATTGGTCGAATTCCAATTTGCTGATGATGAGTTCAGGAAATTTTGACGGATTAAATTTCGAGCAGTTACCGAGTATTTTGGGGTTAAAGAGCTAAGATTTTGAACTAGGTTTAGCACTTCTCTTTTCCAACATAGCATTGCGCTTTATAATCATTCGCGTAATGGCTCCTGAATAAAAAACACCAAGAACTAAAGTGCCGATGAACGTGAATAAAACCCATGGCATTTCAAATGGGAAGTTATCGGGATTTTGACCTTTACTTTTAAATTCTTCGATACGTTCCCCAGCAAATCTTACTTTGAACATCGTATCTAAGTAAAAAAGATAGTAATAGATGAAAAGAGAATAGAGCACTGCAAATAAAGCTGCAATAGATGCCCCGCTCTTAAACATTTCTTTAAAAGGAATGCTTTCCACATAGCTAAGTTTTCTCCTCTCCTCCATTCCTCTATACATCCCTATTAACATAAATGCAGTTATAGGTAAAAATGGATATTTACCAAGCGGGCCATCCACCCAACCTGTTAAAAGAAGTAACGTTTTCCAAATTATAGAAAGCGCTAAAATCAGCAAAGTCCCTCTAGTTTCCGGTTTCATGCTTAGCCATTCATTGCAATCAGGAACTCTTCATTGCTGATTGTACCATTCATTTGTTGGCGGATGAATTCCATCGCTTCGACTGTGTTCATATCGCTTAGGTGATTACGCAGAATCCACATACGTTGAAGGGTTTCTTTATCCACTAAAAGATCATCGCGACGAGTAGAAGAAGCAGTTAAATCGATAGCAGGGAACACACGTTTGTTGGCCAGTTTACGATCCAACTGAAGTTCCATGTTACCTGTTCCTTTGAATTCCTCAAAGATTACCTCGTCCATTTTAGAACCAGTATCAATCAAGGCAGTTGCGAGAATAGTTAATGAACCACCTTTTTCAATTTTTCGGGCAGCGCCGAAGAAACGTTTAGGTTTATGCAGTGCGTTCGCATCAACCCCACCCGACAATACTTTTCCTGAAGCAGGTTGAACCGTGTTATAAGCACGAGCTAAACGGGTGATGGAATCGAGAAGAATAACTACATCTTGTCCGCATTCTACCATTCGTTTTGCTTTTTCAAGAACGATGTTGGCGATTTTTACGTGACGTTCTGCAGGCTCATCGAACGTAGAAGAAATAACTTCTGCTTTAACGCTACGAGCCATATCAGTAACCTCTTCTGGACGTTCATCAATCAATAAAATGATCAAATAAACTTCCGGATGATTATCAGCAATAGCGTTTGCAACTTCTTTTAAGAGAACTGTTTTACCCGTTTTAGGTTGAGCCACGATAAGTCCACGTTGACCTTTTCCAATAGGTGTAAATAGGTCCATCACGCGAGTCGACATGGTTCCTTGTTTGTGACCTGTGAGCTTTAATTTCTCGTCAGGGAACATAGGAGTAAGGAAATCGAAAGGAACACGATCACGCACATAAGAAGGGTCGCGACCATTGATTTTATCGATTCGGGTAAGCGGGAAATATTTTTCGCCTTCACGAGGAGCGCGAACACCGCCATCGACCGTATCTCCTGTTTTTAGACCATAGAGTTTAACCTGTGCAATTGAAACATACACGTCATCGGGTGATGCGAGGTAATTGTAATCGGATGAACGCAAGAATCCATAACCATCTGGCATCATTTCGAGCACGCCCTCCGTTGGAACAGTCAGATCCAGATTCAACAAAGGATCGATAGGCGTATTGCTCTCGACATTTGGTTGTTGTTGATTTGGATTCTGATTAGGATTGGAGTTCTGATTTGGGTTGCGTTGCTGATGCTGAGGGCGTTGCATTTGCTGCCTCTGCTGATGCTGATTGGGATTCTGGTTTTGCCAGTTACCACGTTGTTGCTGTTGTGGATTTTGACCTTGATTCTGTTGCGGATTTTGATTTTGTTGTTGATTCTGCTGAGGATATTGTTGAGCAGGCGGCGTTTGTTGTTGCTGAGGAGCAGCTGCAGGAGGTGTTTGTCCGGCAGGAGGCTGATAATTAGCTAAATTATCAGAACGTTTATCGAAAAGTGATCTATTAGTACGATCACGACGTTCGTTACGAATTATTTTACCATCTGGATGAGGAGTAGGAACGTTGCGAACTACTTCTCCTTCGGCTGGTGGAGGTGTATTAGGTTTTTCTGAAGCTAATTCCGAATTTGGGATTGCTACATCTGTTCGTTTAATTGGGTGAGGTTGACGAACGTGTGGTTTAGGTGATGGAGCAGGAGTTGGCGAAGGTGTTTGAGCAGCTGGCTCTTCTACTTTTTCGGGTAAAACAGCAGGAGGAACTTTAGATGCGTTTGGACGGCGGCCTCGAAGTGGTTTAACTTCAGTTGGAGCCGGTTTTTCTTCCGCTGCTTTTTTAGCTACTGGAGTTTTTTCTGCAGGTGTTTTTTCGTCTCGAATTGCTTGAGAAGCAAGCTTCCTAACTTCTGCCGGATCGAGCGTTATTCTTACCGTCTCGACGTTTTTCTTAGGTGTGACATCAGCAGCAGGCTTATTAGCCGCTTTGGCACTTTCTTCTTTCTTTTTCAATCGACTGGCTTCAGTAGGGTTAAGTGCCTGTTCATCCAAAATCCGGTATACCAGATCTTGTTTTTTAAGGGCTTCTGCTTTGGGGATGTTAAGCTTTAGGGCGATTTCACGCAATTCACCTACAAGCTTGGCATTCAGTTCGAGAATGTCGTACATGCGGATTTACCGTATTAAAATGACTCGGATTCTTAATTATGTGGGGGATATTCGGGGAAGCTTTTCAGCATTGAGGGCTGAAAGATGATGCAAAACCGAAATGAATTAGGGTAATATGATTGTGCAATAATACAACATTTTGTTTTTGCAAGCCACCTGAATCATTTTTATCTCCGGAATAGACTTAAGCTTCGCTATTTTTGCAACCTTTTGAAAGTAACATATGATTCAACGCATTCAAAGTTTGTATTTATTTCTTGCAGCAGTTTGTTCAGGAGTTTTGCTAGCCGCACCACTTTACAATACTACTGTTGAGGATAAATCATACACCGTTTATTTAGGTGGATTAATTCAAGGTGAAGAGGTAATTCAAAGCCAACCATCGTTAGTTGCAGTGGGAATTATTTTGATGATTTTCCCTTTAATTATCCTATTTCTGTTTAAGAAAAGAGCGTTACAATTACGTCTAACAGCATCTTTAATGCTCGCGAATACTGCGATGTTGTTATTGCTCATTGCAACCATAAATAAAACACTAGAAAAAATTTCAGGTACAGTTTCAGAAGGAACCTATGGATGGGGATTAGCATTACCATTAATTGGAGTGTTATTTATTTTCCTAGCCAATCGTGCAATTAGAAAAGACGATGCTTTAGTACGTTCTGCTGATCGTTTGCGTTAAGTCGGCACCCAACCATGCAAAAAAAGTTCATCCAGAATCTGGCTTTACTGCTCACGCTTAATTTGCTTATCAAGCCATTTTGGATACTTGGTATTGATCGGGCTGTGCAGCAAACAGTAGGTACAGAAGCCTACGGGATGTACTTCGCTATTTTCAACTTTTCGTTTCTGCTCAATATTCTGTTGGATTTTGGAATTACCAATTTCAACAATAAAAATATTGCTCAAAACAACCACCTGATTAACAAACACTTCTCAAGCATTTTAGCCTTAAAGCTATTGTTAGGGATTGTATTTATGGTGGTCACCTTGGCTGCAGGATTTCTGATTGGCTATTCACCTCAACAATTGGGTTTATTAGCCATGCTAGGCTTCAACCAGTTTCTAGCTTTCATGATTTTGTATATGCGTTCGAATTTAGCCGGACTGCATCTATTTAAAACCGATAGTATTATTTCGGTTCTCGATAGGAGTTTGATGATTTTGTTTTGCAGCATTTTGCTTTGGGGACATGTTACAGAAGGGCCTTTTCAGATTGAATGGTTTATATACACCCAAACCTTTTCGTATTTATTAACCACCCTGATTACCTTTTTCATAGTTGTACGAAAAGCAGCTTTTAAGCGGTTAAAATGGAATCGTCCATTCTTCTTTCTCATTCTAAAAAAGAGTTTCCCTTTTGCCATTTTAGTTTTGTTGATGACGTTTTATAATCGGGTTGATACTGTGATGTTAGAACGTATCTTACCCGAAGGAGCTACCGAAAGTGGGATTTATGCATCTGCCTATCGTTTGCTCGATTCGGCTAATATGATTTCATTTTTATTCGCCGGCTTGCTATTGCCCATGTTTGCTCGCATGCTACGGTATAAAGAATCGGTTGAGCAATTGGTTAAACTTGCTTTTACGATTTTACTCACACCGGCAATCGTCATTACTATCGGATGTATTTTTTATAATGAGGAGTTGATGGTTTTGATGTGTAAAGAACATGCACTTGAATCGGCTCAAGTATTTTCAATATTAATGGGATGTTTTATTGCCTCTTCCCTATCCTACATTTTCGGGACTTTGTTGACAGCCAATGGAAATCTGCTTCAGTTAAACATTATGGCAGCTTCGGGAATGGTTTTCAATTTAACTCTGAACTACATTCTCATTCCGCATTTTAAAGCCCAAGGCGCTGCCTTATCTAGTCTTATCACCCAGTTTGTAACCGCTTTATTGCAGATTTACCTTGCCCAACGGATTTTCAAATTCAAAGTAAATACACGTTTAATGGTTCAGTTGAGCATTTTTATTCCGTGTGTGGTGATATTGGCTTGGGTAAGTCAAACCCTATTTCAGAATTGGATATTGGGCATGGTTGTATTCTCTGGAAGTTCGGCAGCTTTTGCTTTTTCCATTGGTTTACTGCATGTAAAATCGATATTCCGGATTCTTAAATACGGGTAAGTAAGGCAAATGCGCTGAAAATGCTACTTTTGCGGGCAAACATTAAGTAAGAATTTAATCCACTTATGGAGTCAACACAACCGGGAAGCCTGTTTGATTCAACAAATCTGTTGATATTTCTCTGGAAGAAACGCAAGCCTATCCTTATCGCAACTCTGGCAGCTCTGATTGCTTCAGTCGTTTTTTCTTCTGAATTTTTCATCAAGCCTCGGTTCAAATCATCGGTGATTATGTTCCCGACCACCAACAGTTCGATTTCGAAATCGTTGTTGAGTGAGAATTCTTTTGAGAAGGAGAATATCCTCCAATTTGGGGAAGAAGAGCAAGTGGAGCAAATGCTTCAAATTCTTAATTCGGATGAGATTCGGGAACGTTTGATCTCGAAATACAACCTAATGGAGCACTATCGGATTGATACCGATGGTCGCTATCCCATGACCGAGTTGAACAAGAAGTTTGAAGAAAACATCTCGTTTAACCGAACCGAATATTTATCGGTACGTGTGGATGTAATGGATGAAGATCCTAAGCTAGCAGCCGATATCGCGAATGAGATTTGTACTTTATTGGACACGGTTAAAACCCGTATGCAACACGAACGTGCTTCACAAGCTTTGGCAATTGTACAAAAGGAATATTTCGATTTCACACATTACCTACAAGCTCGCGAAGACACATTGAACAAGCTGCGCGATTTGGGTGTACTCGATTACGATGCTCAGGTTGAACGTTTGAGTGAGGCTTATGGTAAAGCATTGATGGCAGGAAGTGCATCAGCAACCCGAAGCATTGATGAGAAAATGGCCATCCTTGCTAAATACGGAGGTTTGTACACGTCTATTACACAAGACATGGAACACGACCGCGAATCGTTGAGTCGTTTGAAAACCAAATACGAGGAAGCGAAAGTTGATGCGACGGATAAAATCCCACATAAATTCGTGGTGAATCTCGCCAAACCTGCTGAAAAGAAAAGCTATCCAGTACGTTGGTTAATTGTATTGGTATCGACCGTTGCGACTTTCTTGCTTGCTGTAGTTCTTACTATCATCATCGAAAATATTCAGCGAATCCGCAGTCGTTTTGAATGAGCAATTAGCCCGTTTGCTGCCCCGCCCATCGGCTTGGTTTTATGGGATTGTTAGTGCTTTTATCGCGCTAAATTCCTGGCTTTTGACGCAGGAGTTTTATCTGCTGCCGTTGATTCCAGTAGTGCTTCTCATTCTTTTTTCGGCGCTTGTTTCACTAGATAAGCTGGTTTACTTCATTCTGTTTTTCACTCCCTTTTCATTAACCGTTGAGTTTAATGAATATGCGGCACTTACCTTACCCACCGAGCCTTTGCTATTTGGGGTGATGTTGGTTTTCTTTTTCAAATTATTGTTTGAAGGAGGATTTGATCGGCGAATTACCAAACATCCGGTAACCATTGCCATAATTGTGATGCTTCTTTGGATGTCCATCACATCCTTAACGAGCACCATGCCTTTGGTCTCGATCAAGTTTACCATTGCACGTATGTGGTTCGTGGTTTCGTTTTATTTCGTTGCCAGCCAGGTATTTCGCAAAAAAGAGAACATTCGTTTCTGGATTTGGCTTTTTACGATTCCACTCAGTATCGTTATCATCTATTCCATCATCCAGTTTTTCCATTACAACATCGATAAAAATGCCCTTTATTGGGTGATGCAACCATTCTTTAAAGATCACACCATATACGGAGCTGTGATTGCGATGATGCTTCCGGTGATGTTCGTATTTGCCTTTGATAAATCGTATTCTCCCAAAGCACGATTTACGTCTCTGATTTTCTTTTTCATCATCTTTATTGGCATCATCGTTTCCTATACACGCGCTGCTTGGCTCAGTATTGCTGGTGCTTATGTTGTTTACTTAATATTCCTTTTGAAAGTAAACTGGAGAGTAGTTTTCAGTGGTTTTTTAGTCGTTGCAGCAGTCTTGTTTTATTATCAGGACAACATCATGCAGAAGATTTCGAGCAACAAACAGAGCTCGTCTCAGGATTTAGCAAAGCACTTAAAATCAGTATCAAATATTAAGAATGACGCTTCCAATTTGGAACGGATCAATCGTTGGAAATCGGCTATTCGGATGTTTCAAAAGAAACCGATTTTAGGATTTGGTCCGGGAACGTATCGTTTTCAATATGCCCCATATCAACGTTCCTACGAATTAACTTATGTGAGTACCAATGCAGGAACGCTTGGAAATGCGCATAGCGAATATCTAGGACCATTAGCAGAATCCGGAATCATTGGTTCGCTCTGTTATATTGTAATTGTCGTTCTAACAATTGCAACAGGAAGACGCGTTTACATTACAGCTAAGTCGCAGGAAGTTAAGTTTCTGGCCATCGGGATTTTGATCGGTTTATCGACCTACTTCCTACATAGTTTCCTCAATAATTTCTTGGATCAGGACAAAGCATCTGCACCATTTTGGTCAATGATAGCCATGTTGGTAGCCTTAGATGTGTTCCACAATAATCAGGAGGAAAAACCTGCTGCGAAAGAACTTAGTGGAATCGACAAGTAAGTAAAGCGATATCATCCACGTAAGGTTGATCACCTTTAAATGTGGCTAAGTGTTTTACTAATGAGCTGTTTATTTGATCTGAATTGAGTTCGGCGTGTTGCTCAATAAACTCGATAAGATGTTCCATCCCAAAGTCGATTCCTGAATCATCTTCTTGCTCAACCAATCCATCGGTATAACATACCAAAATCGATTTAGGGGGAATTTCCACATCACCCGATTCGAGCCGGTACAATTTCTCAATCATACCTAATCCGGTAGTTCCCAATTTCAAGATTTCAACACCGTTTGGAGTATGTAAAATGGGCGGATTATGTCCCGCGTTTACGTAATTAAGCTGACGTGTTTTCTGATTGTAATGTGCGATGAACAACGTGATGAACTTCTCCCCTTTTGCACTTTGAACAACTTTATCGTTTAAGTCGCTCACGAGTTTTTTCAGATCAGGCTGATTGATCACCATAGCTCGCAGATAGGCTTGAAAATTAGCCATCAGGATCGCTGCTGAAACTCCTTTACCAGAAACATCTGCCACGCAAAACACCATCTCATCCTCATTGATACGAATGAAATCGTAGTAATCTCCACCAACTTGGCGTTGAGGCTGATAAAATGCTGCAAAATCAATCACTTCATCGTTAGGCAAGGAAGAAGGAATAAGCATCGCCTGAACTTCTCGAGCCATCTCCAATTCGCGACGATACATTTCTTGTTGGATATTCTCCTTGAAGAGCCGTTTGTTCTCAATTGCTACGGCGATGATGTTGCAGATGGTTTGGATGAACTCAAGGTCAAACTTGCGCTCATTTTTCATCGATTCCACATCCAATTCACCAATAAGCAAATAAGCTAAAGGCTGGTTTTTATGCTGAATTGGAACGACTAAATCGAAATTCTGGAGCTGAGGATTGTCCTGCTCGGCCAAAAAGGTCATTTCGGTAAACGGGAGCAAATCGGTTTCGGGACGAATGCTCATGGTTTCGTGCAAAGCGCCCACACATATCGGCCAACGCCAAATACTGTCAAAACTGCAATACGCAAACTTGGTAAACCCGAGTTGATGTCCTAAAATATACTCGTAAATGCTGAATAGATCAGAAGCCGGGAAGTTGTTATTGATTGCACGTGTAACCTGAAGCAGCGCATATAACTGCTTCCTGTAATGCTGATCATTTGTTCCTTTAACCGTATCTATCACACCCGTTAATTTCGAAAGCTCAATTTATTCCTTGTTGCGATTATACACTGTGTCGAGAATATCGGGAATACGTTTAATGTTAGCCAAATCTCTCATTTTCTCACGTGCTTCTGCTACAGGAATACCAAAGTAGGTTGTTTTGCCTTTCAGTGATTTCCCTACTCCACTTTTTGCTAACACAATAGCTCCTTCTCCAATGGTCAAATCTTTCGAAACACCTACTTGTCCCCAGATAATCACATTGTTTTCGATTGTTGCAACACCTGCAACACCTACTTGAGCTGCAAATAAGCAATCTTCACCTACCACGGTATCGTGTCCAATATGAATTTGATTGTCGAATTTCGTTCCTCGACCAATAACTGTATCGCCTGTAACGCCTTTATCGATGGTACATCCGGCTCCAATTTCTACATCGTCACCAATTACAACTCGTCCACAACTTTTCATTTTATCGTATCCTTCGGGGCGACGTTTAAAGTAAAAAGCATCGGCACCAATGATGGTTCCTGCGTGAATCACAACACGATCACCAATAACACAATGGTCGTAAATAACCACATTCGGATGGATGAGGCAATCTTCACCAATCACCACATGATTTCCAACAAAAGCACCGGGTTGAAGAATTGTTCCCCGACCAATTTTAGCGGAAGAATTAACTAAAGCTTTAGCTGGTTCAAAGGGGCGGAAATAATCAACTAGGAAATTGTAATCCCGAAACGGATCGTCGCTAAAGAGCAAACCTTTTCCTTCGGGACAATCCACTTCTTTATTTATTAGAATGGTTGTAGCCGAAGAATTAAGGCATTTATCGTAATATTTTGGATGGTCTACAAAAGAAAGATCTCCCGGTTCAACTTTGTGAATTTCGTTGATTCCTGTAATGAGATGATCAGGGTTTCCGGAGAAACGAGCATTGATTAGTCCGGCGACTTCGGCCAGAGTGCGGGCAGGCGTTAATTTCATGAATAAGAAGAATGCCGAAAGGTAGTGTAAATTTGCAGCAAGAAATTGCAAGCTATCATACAACAAATGGTTTGCAGCTGAGTTTATTTTTGGATGACAATTCGCGAAGCAATCGCAATACTTGAATTGCAATCACCTGTTAGCCACGACGATGTGCGTAAGGCTTTTCGGGCTAAAGCTAAATTGTACCATCCCGACCGGCATCGTGATGAACGATTACAAGAGCAAGCATCCAAGCAATTTATATCGGCACGACAAGCAAGTGAGTTCCTTTTAAACCGTTCGGAAGCAGTAATTAACTCGCCCGAAGCCCAAAGAAAACCAGACCCAGTAGTTCGACGCCCTTTTCGAACTCCGCCACCACCACCTAAAATTGTGGATGCGCCTATTGTTAAAGAGCTCGACAACGTGGTTAAGCTCATTCAATTGGCATTGGGAAATAAGTGGAATTCTCATTCGAAGAAGTTTCGATTGAACCTCACGCCGGGTAGCATATTAGGAAGATGGTACGAGGAATTAATTGAGAAACATTATCCAGGAGAGGACAAATTAAATGGTGTAACATTCGCCTTTTACCGCTTTTTCCGATTGTTGTTTGGTGCTATTTTCCTCATTGCTGCCTTTTTATTGATGGGAATATTAGGATTGATGGCAGCCGTTTTATTCTTTCCTCCACTTATCGTTTTCTATGCTTTATATAGTTTGTATAGCATGGCGCTCGAAACAGTTGCGGAAGAATTAAATAAACAAGTAAAACGAGGTGATATCACTTCGTGGATAACGGCTCGCTATGAATATCTTTGGTACCGGACTATTCCGCTTGCACTATTTGGTTTGGCTTGTTGGGGAACGATTACATTTGGTAAAACTGGAACCATTTATTTGGAATCTATTTCCTACTTGATTTGCCTTCCCGTTTTGATGTTGGTTTTAAGCGTGACTTACGAATGGCTTCATTATAGAAGAATCGTCATACGCCAGAAGAATCAATCTGCTTAATAAATTGTCAATTTCTCTACTGATTCTGTAAGTCGTACCATTGGCGACGACGGTTAACTTTCAAATCTTGTAGCATGGATGATTTTACGTTAATGGTGAAATTATAACTCTGTCTGAATCCATAAGGAATCCAATAAAAATGCATTTCCCAACAATGCAGATCGCGGAAAATATCAATGGTAGTAAGTGAAAATTCTTTTACTTCGAAATCATACCCAGTACTAAATCCGATTTTCCATTTAGAAGTCAGATTTAAATCCCCGCTAACATTCAATACCTGGTTGACTTTCGTAGAAGTTCCTGTGTTGGTTTTACCCAATACAAATCCTGCATTTAGCGACCAAGGAATGGTAAAATCGACGTAACTGTTTGGATTTCGTGAAAGATCTGTACGTTCCTCATCGGTTCCGGCTTGTGAACTGAGCTTTTGCTTTTGCCCCGATGCGAGCGTGGTTGTTAAGGATAAGGAAGTAGAAAGGTTTCTAAATAAATGTCCTGTTTTATCGTATTCGATCGTATTTATTCGTGCATTTGAAGTTGTATCGAAAGCATAAAAATCGTGTGAACTCGAATAAACCACATCAATCTTCTTAAATAGTTTGGTTCGTGCATTAATCGATAAATTCTGCCAGTTAAGGGAATCTGCAGCAAGATTATAACCAGTAGAAAAATTGAATGCGTCGAGTAAAACTACTTTCTTCAAACCTGTTCCAGTAGTATCACGCTTCGATTTGAATTTCCCTTCGAGATTGTTGTTTAATGTAATTCCGACTGTTCCTTGTCGGCCCACCGAAGGCTGTCCATACAAACCGTTTTCATAGGGTGAATAATATCCAACTGCACCATTTGCTCCATAAAAACCATAACGACGCGTGCTAAAATCGGGTTGATACCGATAACTCACCTGAGGCGTCATTACGTTGCGTACAGTGTTTTTTCCGAGTTTGAGGAATCCGTATAAACGTGTGCTGACATTGGCACTGGCGTTCCATTCACGCGTTGATTTAAACCCGCGGATTGTATCGGATGCAACCGTACCTGTTTTTTCGTCGTAGTATTTTTCGATTGTATTAAAATACCAGCGTTCGTTGTAGTTAAATGCTGGAGTAAAAGTGAAAAACCGAAGAAACTGAATGGAAGTAGAAATGGGAATTTGATGTTGAACACCATTGTTGAATTTCTGAGTCCAACCTGGGCGACCATATAGTGAATCGGCTTGAGAAATGGTATTTTTACTCTGAAGCGTGTAGGTAATACCAATTTTCTCGTATTCCTTTTGTTTCCCGATAGGATTCTTCCTTTTGAAAGGATAATACCTATTCATATTCACTTGTAATTCGGGAGCCGAAAGTGTGATGATTCTAGTAGCTGTGTTTTGACTATGCCCAGCACTGATGACCATATTAAATGGAGTATTAGCAAACGTTTTAGCGTATGAAATACTCGAAGTAAAAGTGTTAGCTACAATGTTATTCGCATTGAGTGAGTTGAGTTTGTTATAATTACTCGAACCTGCTTGAACAGAAGCCGAAAAGCGAGAATTCGGTCTTGATTTAGGATCTTGAGTATGTTTCCAGGTGATGAAAAAATCTTTGTTGATGGATGAGCCTAATAATTCAGGATCGCCCTGCAAGATTTTAGAAAAGCGAACATCTAAACTTCCATTAAAGTGATAGCGATAATTATAGGAAGTTCCAGCACTTAATCCCCAAGAACCACGGGAATAAATATTTCCCCGAATAGAGGCATCGATGTAATCGTTTATTCCAAAATAGTAGCCGCCTTCCTGCAGGTAAAAACCGAGTCCGGGAGATTCGCCATAGGTTGGAAAAATAATTCCCGATTTACGTTTGGTGCTATTGGGGAAAATTCCAAAAGGAACAGCTAAAGGAGTGGGAACATCTTCAATCCAAAGATTAGCTGGGCCAGAAACAATTTTATCGCCCGGCATGACTTTAATCTTACTGGCATTGATGTAAAAATGTGGATGATCGGGTAAATTACACGTAGTGTACTTTCCATTTCGGATGTAGAATTCATCCTTCTCACTTTTCTTCACCTGTTCACCATGAATATAGCCATCGCCTTGCTGGGTGAAGATTCCAGAGATACGACCTTTCTTGGTTTTGAAATTATAATCCATCCGATCCGCGTCGAAGGTTTGAGTTCCTTCATCAAACACGGGATGACCAATTATTTTCCCTGTAGAATCGGGACGACCTTCGGCATGAACGACGTTGTTTCCCCAGTTGATTTCGATGTAATCGGCAGTGAGATGAATTTTATCGTATTTCACATCCGCAGCGCCATACAAGAAAATTTTCTTCAACTTTAAATCGAATCGCATGGAGTCGCGGGCTTTGTATTCGACACGTGAGTCTAATGCATCATCAGAAGGTGGCAAAGAACCGGGTGGTAAAGAGCCAGATTTGCGAACGGTGTCCTCCTTGAGCTGCAAGGCAAGCAATGAATCGGCGTCCACAACGTTTCTATCAGGAGTTTGAGCCCTTGAGCTCATCCCGAGAAATACTGTGAATAAAACTGTTGTTAAGTGCCGTAGCACCACACGTAATCGCAAGGTTGCAGCCGATTAGTTTTGTAAAATCCGTTTCGAAACGAGTGCAAAACTAATTTATTTCATCGCAAACCCGTTTCTAGGCCCATCAGGACCCATGAAAACCTTTTTAAAATATCGATTTACGTTTCTCGCAATCCTTCTGATATCAGGGGTTACGCTAGCTTTTCTGCCAAAATTAGAGGCAGATAAAAACTTGCATCGGGAATCTGGAATTCGTACGATAGTGATTGATCCGGGACATGGAGGACACGATAGCGGATGTCATGGAGCAGCAGCTTATGAGAAAACTGTTGCTTTAGCTGTCTCATTAAAGTTGGGAAAATTGATTGAAGCAAACTTCCCAGATGTGAAAGTAATTTTCACTCGTAAGACGGATGTGTTTGTGGAATTGTATCGCAGAGCACAGATTGCAAATGAAAACAAGGCTGATTTATTTATTTGCATTCACTGCAACAGTGGACCAAAGACAGCATACGGAGCAGAAACCTTTGTAATGGGTTTGCATAAAAGCACCGATAATTTGAATGTGGCGAAGCGGGAGAATGCGGTAATCCTTCAGGAAGATAATTACCAAAAGAAATACGATGGATTTGACCCGAACAGTGCCGAAGCAAACATTATATTCTCTTTGTATCAGAATGCATTTTTAGACCAGAGTTTGTATTTCGCAGATCGCATACAACATGAGTTTAAAACCTATGCAACACGCCACAACCGTGGAGTTAAGCAAGCTGGATTCCTCGTGCTTTACCGAACCACTATGCCAAGTGTGTTGATTGAGACTGGTTTCTTAACGAATGGGGAAGAAGAGAAATATTTGAAATCGGGAACGGGGCAGCAAAAGATTGCCAATTCGATACTCCGCGCATTGAATTCATATAAAAGCTGGATTGAAGGAACGGGGGCTAACAACGATCTGAAGTTTCCCGATGAAGAGCAGGAGCATGTTCAAGAGGTAAAACCATCCGAACATCATGTTAAGCCAGATCCGAAAGTGGAAAAAACGGAAGAGGCAAAGAATCAAACGGCTGAAGATAATTCTGGGATTATTTATCGAATTCAAGTGTATACATCACCCGAAAAAGTTTCGTTGAAGTCGGCTCGCTTTAAAGGACGGACCGATGTATGGGAATATAAATTCAATAAATCCTGGAAATATACAGTTGGAAGATGTGAGAAACAGGAAGAAGCCCTTAAATTGCTCAGCGAATTAAAAAAAGATGGTTTCAGTGATGCATTTGTAGTTGCATTTAGAAATAATCAACGCATTACATTACAAGAAGCACAAGCTATTCAACCCTAAACAATCATTGAAAAAAATGCAAATATCCCGTGAAATACGTGTTGGAGTCGTTGTTACACTGGGAATCGTTCTGCTCTATTTTGGGTTTAACTTCCTAAAAGGAAAAAACCTTTTTTCCCCGTCTAGATCGTATTACGCGGTTTTCGACAATGTAGATCAACTCATGCCATCGGCAAGGGTTCAGGTGAATGGATTTCAGGTAGGAATTGTAGATCAAGTAGGATTTTTATCGGAAGGTTCGTATAAAGTCTTGGTGAAATTTCTAATCGACAATGATGATTTGAATATCCCCAAAGATTCGGAAGCGCATATTGTTCAAGATCTGTTGGGAACGAGAACTTTGGAACTAACGCTGGGAAAATCAACCCAGTTAGCTGAACGAGGTGATACGTTAATGGCAGTTCGCGATGCGGGAATTACCGATGAGATTAAGAAAGCTATCCTCCCATTAAAAGCACAAATTGAAGCTTTAGCTGGTTCGGTTGATTCGGTTTTAACAGGCTTTAATAATGTATTCAATCGTAAAACTCAGGATGGTTTGATTAGCAGTTTTGAAAGTGTGAATACATCCATCAAACGCTTCGAACACACGGTAAATGAATTTGATTTATTGGTGACTAATGAGCGTCACAAATTGAGTTCGATATTGAGTAATGTGGCTTCTATCACCGATAATCTGAAAAACAACAACGAAAAACTCTCCCATGTTTTCACGAATATGGATCGAATTTCGGATGATGTGGCGAAGAGTAATGTGAAACAAACGTTAACCGATTTGCAGGAAACGATTGCAAGTTTGAATAAGGTTCTAAAGAATGTAGAAAGTGGTCAGGGCACTTTAGGAAAACTGGCAACCGACGATTCTTTGTATGTGAATTTGGATCATAGTTCTCGCAATTTGAGTTTATTGTTGGAGGATATGAAGGCACATCCGAACCGTTACGTGCATTTTTCTGTTTTTGGAAAGAAGGAGAAAGCGCCGAAAAAATAATCGGGCTGCTTGCACCTCACCTTTATATTTGTTGATTCAAATCCCTGCTGCTTATGGGCCTGCAAAACGTACTATTTATCCTTTTCTTTCTAGCTGGAGCTGCTTTGTTCACTGTAAATGTGCGCAAGATTATCCGCAACATACGTTTAGGAAGAAAACTCGATCGCACCGATAGAAAAGCTGAACGCTGGAATATTATGTTCCGTGTAGCTTTGGGACAGAGTAAAATGGTGGTTCGCCCAACTGCGGCTATATTGCACCTATTAGTATATGTAGGATTTGTCATTATCAACCTGGAAGTTCTTGAAATAATCCTAGATGGTATTTTAGGAACACATCGCCTGTTTGCTCCATTTTTAGGAGGTTTTTACGATTTTCTGATAGGTTCCTTTGAATTCCTTGCATTAGGTGTTTTAGTAGCAGTAATTATATTCTTCATCCGCCGGAACATTATATATATCAAGCGTTTTCGTCAGAAAGAACTCAATGGATGGCCACGTTCTGATGCGAATACCATTTTGATGATTGAAGTATTGTTGATGACTGCTTTCTTAACCATGAATGCAGCTGATCAAGTATTACAAACACGTGGTGTTGAGCATTATATTCAAGCAGGTTCCTTTCCGGTAAGCTCGCTTATTACAGGATTGTTTAGCTCTTGGTCGGATGGTGCTTTAATCGCCTATGAGCACGGTGCTTGGTGGTTTCACATTCTCGGGATTTTAGCATTCCTCAATTATCTGCCTTACTCCAAACACTTCCACATCATTTTGGCATTTCCCAATGTGTGGTATTCGAACTTGGAGAAGAAAGGTCGTTTTACCAACATGGCAGCGGTAACCAATGAAGTAAAATTGATGCTCGATCCTTCGGCTGTTCCGGTTGAATTAGATGGGCCAGTAAAGTTCGGAGCAAAAGACGTTCAGGATTTAACTTGGAAAAGCTTGCTCGATGCCTATACCTGCACCGAATGTGGAAGATGTACTTCTGAATGTCCGGCAAATCAAACAGGTAAGTTATTGAGTCCGCGAGCTATCATGATGAAAACTCGCGACCGTTTAGAGGAAGTGGGTAAAAACATCGATGCTAACCAAGGTGAATTCAAGGAAGATGACAAAAGTTTGCTTCACGATTATATTAGTCCAGAAGAATTGTGGGCTTGTACAACTTGTAATGCCTGCACAGAAGCTTGTCCGGTGAATATCGATCCATTGAGCATCATCATCGATTTACGTCGTCAATTGGTGATGGAAGAAAGTGCTCCTCCAGCAGCATTGAGTGCCATGTTTACCAATGTGGAGAACAATGGAGCTCCTTGGCAGTTTTCTCCATCGGATCGCTTGAATTGGAAGGACGAGTAGTGTAATAATTACGAATTTTCAATTACGAATTACGAATGGTCAATTAAGAATGAGGAATTAACATTTATTGGAAAGACGAGTAATTAATTACGAATTTTCAATTACGAATTACGAATGGTCAATTAAGAATGAGGAATTAACATTAATTAAATAATAGCTATAAATATAAACTAGATTGTATGAAAGAGAATTTGATTCAACAGAAAACCTATGATTTTGCGCTAAAGATTATTAACACTTCAAGGCAAATGAACAAGAATAAAGAGTTTGTGTTATCTCGACAACTTCTGAAATCAGGAACCTCAATAGGGGCTAATGTGGAAGAAGCTATTGGTGGTCAATCGAGAAAGGATTTTTTGAGCAAAATCAGTATAGCATATAAAGAGGCGAGAGAAACTAAATTTTGGATTCGATTACTGAGAGATTCTAACACCATTGAACCAACACATTCAGAAGATTTACTCATTCAAATAGATGAGATTTTACGTATCATTGGCTCAATTCAACGAACTACAAAAGGCAAACTCCACAATTAAACATTTAGTTAGGTCACATCCGTATTTTGTAATTCCTAATCCGTAATTCCTAATCCGTAATTTGTAATCATATATGGAATTGAATGTAAAAACGATGGCTCAATACCTTGCAAATGGTGAGGTTCCTGAAATTCTTTTCTGGGTAGGTTGTGCTGGGAGTTTTGATGACCGTGCTAAAAAAGTAACAAAAGCTGTAGCGAAATTGCTTCAAGCAGCTGATGTGAAATTTGCAGTACTCGGCTCAGAAGAAAGCTGCACCGGCGATCCTGCCAAACGTGCTGGAAATGAATTCCTGTTCCAGATGCAGGCTATGCAAAATATCGCAGTTTTGAATGGATATGAGGTGAAGAAGATCGTGACTGCTTGTCCGCATTGCTTTAATACCCTAAAAAATGAATATCCCGAGTTAGGTGGACATTACGATGTGGTGCATCATTCTCAATTAATTGAGAGTTTGTTGAAAGATGGTCGATTGAAAGTAGAAGGTGGTTCGTTTAAAGGGAAGAAAATCACATTTCACGATCCGTGTTATTTGGGTCGGGCAAACGGCGAATATGAAGCTCCTCGCGCGGTACTCGGGAAACTTGATGCCGAATTGGTAGAAATGAAACGTTGCAAAACCAAAGGGCTTTGTTGCGGAGCTGGTGGTGCGCAAATGTTTAAAGAAGCCGAACCGGGTGATAAAGAAGTAAATGTGGAACGTTCGGAAGAAGCATTGGCTTTGAATCCAACTATTATTGCAGTTGGTTGTCCGTTTTGCAATACGATGATGACTGACGGCGTTAAACATGCCGAAAAAGAAGCTTCAGTGAGTGTTTTAGACATTGCTGAACTAATTGCAAACGCTGCAGATTTATAAGAAAATGGAAAAGACTTTTGAAAGCATTCGGGATACAGATAGAATTTGGGTGTATCAAGCAAACCGTATTTTGTCGGAAGAGGAATCCACTTACATCAAAAAATCTGGAATGTTGTTCGTTTCGGGATGGGCTGCTCATGGCAAACCTTTACGCGCTGATGTATTAGTTATCCGGAATTTATTTGTTGTGGTGATGGTGGATGAGGCACAAGCAAAAGCAAGTGGTTGCTCAATCGACAAATCGGTTAGTTGGATAAATGCAATTGGCCAAGAACTTCGAATAGATTTTCTAGATCGTATGCAGATTGCTTGGTTAGATGATAATGGAAGTCTTCAGATAAATCCTATGGCTGAATTTGAAACCTTGGCATCGAACGGACAAATTGAATCAGACACACTCGTGTTCAACAATCTTGTGTTTAGTGGCAAGGAGCTGAAAAATAGCTGGTTAGTGCCTGCAAATGAAAGTTGGCACAATCGGTTTTTAGTTAAATAATAAAGATCGCTTTAATTAAAATTTGTACTAATTGGATAAAATTGCTTAAACGTTACTCAACTTTTAAGCAATCATAATACTAAGTGATTATCTATTTTTTAATCGAATTTAAATTAGAAGATGAGTAAGAAATGCAAAGAAATTTCAAATGCCATTAAAGAGCTATCTTATTTCTGTATCGATTAAATTATTATCCGAAGGAAAATCTCGCCTGAGTCTTGAACTAGTATCACCCCTTTTCGAGTTAGATTAATCACAATCCAACTGGCTATTTTAGCTTGATTTTCAGCGCATTGCATTAAAAGCAGTTCTTGGTTTCATCAAGTTACCCCTTTCTATTACATCTTATTGAACTGTTAATTTTCCGACAGTTAAAGTTGACATAAACAGAATCAACAAATTAGATAGGCTCGACTACCAGAATTTTACGGTGGTATTATTTAAGGTAGGTTTGAAATGATGGCAATTTTCCGCTCAGCCATTCTTAAAAAGAACCTCACATAACATATGTTACCGTGCTTATGAAAAACACCTACTTCTGCTCAACTGGTCTATTATCAGTATTAGATCAACGATTTATACAGTTGAAGAACATGACACCTAAATTTCTGGTTATCTCTTTTGCTCTACTACTGATACTCGTTGGTGGTCAAATTGGCTCGGCCCAAACAGTTATTCAAATCGGAACAGGTACTTTATCTCCGAGTGTAGGTACAAATCCGGCTGCTGGAATTGAAGGATGTTCTCCATATGGTGTGAATGTTAGTTCTGGTGCTGGTGGTAAAAAAGTGCAACTGATCTATACCAAAGCCATGATAGATGCAGCTATGACAACAGCGGGATTTACTCCTGGCACTGCGTTTATACATAATGTTGGATTTAACATAACAGGTATAGTTACATCAGGTTTTAATCATCAGAATTACACCATTAAGATGGCCAATGTAGCACAAGCTGATCTCTCTGGAGGATACTATACAGGTGCTTCAACAACAGTTTATGGACCGACAAGTTTTGCACCTACAGCTACTGGATGGTACAGTTTAGCTATTGGAACACCTTTTCAATGGGATGGAACAAGTAATTTATGTGTTGAAGTATGCTATAACTACACTGGGGTTGGATTAATCACAACATATGGTGGTTGTCAGTATACTGCGGTTGGGGGTAATAATCACATGGGATTTGCAGGAGGAGCCGCAGCAAGTTGTGCAACAGCTTTTCCTGGCACAGGCTCTCAAACCAATCGCTTAAGCAACATGCGCCTAACAGTTACCTCAGCAACACCTTGTTCTGGGGCACCAGCAGTTTCAACAGCTGGAAGTGCAACTGTGTGTAGTGGAACGACAACAAACATTGGATTAACAGGGTTGGTAGGAGCATCTGGCTATACATATCTTTGGAAATACTCGGCAGTTAGTGGAGGACCTTATACTCCTGCTTCGGGCACAAATACAAACTCAACTTATACTACTCCAGCAAGCTTACCTTCTAACCCAGCATATTACATATGTGAGGTAACATGTAGTGGTAACACAACTCCATCTAATCAAGGTACAGTTACTTTAAATAGCTTTCTAAACTGCTATTGTACTTCCACATTTACTTCTGCAGCAGCTACTACAGCTCGAGGCTTAACTAACGTAAATCTTGTTGGAAATTCAATCACTATAAACAATACAACAGCTGCAAATACAGCAAACCCATCACCTTATAATTCATACACTACACCTGTTGCCAATATTACAGCTGGATCAACTTACAGCTTAAAAACAACAGTCGGAACTGCAACAAACACCTTACATTATACTGCTGCTTGGATCGATTACGATAATGATGGAAAATTTGGAGGATATACAAATGCTGGCGTTTATAATGCAACTGGCGACTATGGTGTAGGTGGATTAATATTGGAAAGAATCTCAACTGTTGGCCCAACCTCAAATATTCAAACGACTGCGAATTTCACTGTTCCTGTAAATGCAACAACAGGGAATACCGCAATGCGAGTACGTTACCGCTATGGTGCAACTTTGGGAGGAATTGGAGCTTGTCAACAAATCACAGGGACAGCTACTTCTGGAGGAGCAGGTGAAGTAGAAGATTATCGTGTTTTCATCGCTTCAGCATGCGTTGCGCCTTTGACTGGAGCATCTGCATCTAATACGTCAAACATACTTCCAACTTCTGTTGATTTAAATTGGACCAATGGTAGTGGCACAGGCGGAAGAATTATTCTTGTCAAACAAGGTAGCGCCGTAAATTCTATCCCATTATCAGGAACAACCTATACCGACAACGCTACATTTGGAAGTGGAACACAAATAGGAACGGGTAATTATGTTGTATATGATGGAACAGGATCAACTACAACTATTTCTGGATTGCTTCCTTCAACTACATACCATTATTCAATTTTCGAATACAATTCTGTATCTACTTGCTATGTAGCTACTGGTCATACTGGAAGTTTTGTATCTGGATCTTGTTCTCCTACCATCCAACCAAGTAGTATTCAATCCTGTTCAGATTATACTTCATTGAATTTATCATTTGCTAGAGGAAATGGTGACAAAACATTAGTTGTTGCGAGAGCTGGCTCAGCTGTTAATGCAGATCCTGCTTACACTTCTTCCTATACCGCAAGTTCTACTTTTGGAAGTGGCTCTCAAATTGGAACAGGAAACTATGTTGTTTATAATGGCAATGACCCAGGAACTGCATTAGTTAATTTGACCGGACTAACACCGGGCACTACCTATTTCTTTAAGTTTTATGAATATTTTGAAGCTCCAAACTGTTATAATGTAACAGGAGTAACTACAGCCAATAGTACGACTAGGAATGATGGTGTATATACTTCTAGCACAACAACACAGAATTCAACTACTGTTGCTCAAAATTCATTAGCTCAACAAATCATAGGTCTTCAGGTTGTTGTTGGAGGTGGAGTTGACCCAGCTGCTACAATGAATTCAATCACATTTAATACAACTGGAAGTACAAATGCAGCGGCAGATATTGTAAATGCTAAGATTTTCTATACGGGTACAAGCAGTACATTTTCAAATGCAACTCAGTATGGAAGCACATTTACGAGTTTTGCAGGCAACCTTACTGCTACAGCTAATTTTGCACTTCTTCCAGGCACAAATTATTTCTGGGTTGCATACGATCTGAAGTTAGCAGCAACCATTTCAAATGTATTAGATGTGAGTATTGTATCTTTTAATCTAACAGATAATACAGGAACTTCAGTTAGAATTCCAACAGTACTTGCTCCTGCAGGAAGTAGATCAATTGTATCATCAGCCCCAAGTGGATATTGTATCCCAAGTCCTGCTGTAGAAGCAGTCGGTGATTATATCACTGCTCCTACTTGGTCAGGTGGGGATTTAGGTACTCCTCATACTTATGGTGGTGGAAATAGTAGTGGAAGTGGAGTAAATAATAGAACAGCTCAGCCAGCACCAACTCTTACTCCCGGAGTTACTTACACATTATCTTACTACGCTGAAGACTTTATTGGTAATACAAACTCGGTATGGATTGATTGGGATCAAAGTGGAACATGGAATGCTACAGCACCGGAGTTAGTAAGAAATAGCGGAGCAAGCTTCACCGTTACTCAGAGTGTAACTGTTCCATTAACAGCAACACCTGGTGCTACAAGAATGAGAATCATTAATCGATTCCCTTCAGCAGGAACCAATGCATGCGTAACAAGTAATGGTAGCAGTACTTCTGCTGTTTATGTAGACTATACAGTTACAATTGCCGGAGCAGTAGGTGTTCAAGCTGTTTCATGTGCTACGTTAGCTCCAGTAGTTACGACTCCAGTTACTTATGCGAAGAATGATATAGCTAGTCAACTTACAGCTACTGGAACTGGTTTGTTATGGTATACTGCTTCAACTGGCGGTGTTGGTTCTTCAACAGCTCCTACACCAGTAACATCCGCTGCAGGAACTACTGCATACTATGTATCTCAAACGAGCGGTTGCGAAGGACCAAGAACTCAAATTGCGGTAACAGTTACCACTAGTTGTGGCCCGAATGCATTCACAGTAACCGGAGGAAACAATTGCTCCAGTTCTACAGTTGGTTTAGCAAATTCTGAAACAGGTGTTTCCTATCAACTTTATTTAGACGGAAGCCCTATCGGAAGTCCTATTCCTGGTAGCACAGGCAATCCAATAAGTTTTGGGCCTCAAACCACTCCTGGACTATACACTATTGATGGAACAGATAGTCAGCCTGTAACAACACTAATGACTGGATCTTCTCGGGTTTATGTTAGTCCAACTGCAACAATTACAGGTTCTTTAGTTGGTTGTTCTCCAGCGGGTGCAACTTTAACTTCTGTTACATCTTTAGCTGGAAGCGGTTTTATATCTAGCCGCCAATGGAAGCTTAGTGGAATAGACATTCCTTTAGAAACAGCAATAACTCTTGATGCAACTGTTAGCGGTAATTACTCAGTAGAAATTACTAATTCAAATAATTGTAGTACGACTTCTTCTGTTAGTGTTGTAAGTATAAATCTCCCACCTTCTGCTTCCTTTTCTGGAGGCAACATTGAAACATGTGAAAACCAAAGTGTGACAATTTCAGATGCGGTTTATGCAAATGATGCATCCCATACATGGACGATAATTTCAGGGAACGGATCACTAAGTAATACAGCTGGATATCTTCCTATTTACACGCCTTCAAGTTTAGATGCAGGAACAACTGTTCAAATCCAATTAACAGTGTCGAATGCTCCATGTGCAGATGCAATTGCTGATAAGTATATTGATATTGCCCCAAGACCTGATATAACTCCAACTTCTGCACTTATTTCTCCTTCGAATACTTCGCAGATGATAACTGTTACTAATATTGATATCAATTCGAATTATACCTGGTTGCCCATAAATGATTTGTATACAGATGTTGATTTAACAACACCATACATAAGTGGCACTTCAGCAACAACAGTATACTCGGCTCCTTTCTCAACAATCACGTATAATGTAATTGCTACAAACACGATTACTGGTTGTGCGACCTCGGCTACTTCTATTACTGTCAATGTAGATCCTGCAATTACAAACCAAATTTGTGATGCAAATCTTCCTTCAGGTTTAGTTAATGTGACTTCTACACCAACTTTTGAATTGAAGTCTTTAACTGGATCAAGTGCTAGCCCTGGAGCATCTTGCGCTGGTATCAATCGAGATATTTGGTTCAGAGCTATCGTTCCAGTAAATGGGGAAATTCATGTTATCACGAAAGAACATGATGATCCAATTACGTCGAAAAATATTACTAGCGCTCTAGTACAGATTTTCACAGCGGCAACATGCTCTACAAGTGTTTCTTCTATAGCTTGTGATGCAGGTGGCGGTGTTGGGAATATGGCTTACGCACGTGCAGGCGGACTTACTCCTGGTTCAACCGTTTACATTCGTCTAGCGAGAACCACAACAGGAAACGCAGCTCCTGCTCAATTTATAAAAATGGCAGTTACTAGTGGACTAATTTGGTCTGGCGCATTGAACAATGATTTCAGTAATCCGGGAAATTGGGTTGGTGGAGATGCTACATCTCTTACTGTTCCATCCTCAAATACTACCGTGATAATTCCAGCATCTCCTTTGAATAACTATCCAGTTGTTTATGGTACTCAAAATGCGCATGGAATTGAATTTACTAACTACTCAGGTTATTCATCAATACCTTCAATAACCATCAACCCAGTAGCAGAACTACGTTTGACGGCAAGCGCTACATACAAAAGCTTCATCACAAAATCTGGAACGTATTCATTTACCTTCAACCCTAAAGTGCTCGGACAAGGTACTCTTCGTTTTAATGAAGGAGGTTTGAATACGGGTGATGTGACAACAAGCACTAAATTCTACGGAGTTGTTGCTGTTCGTTCGGGAGTAACAGTTGGTAGTAATG
>Ga0209097_10000791_pt1 | contig 29108 bp, 31 predicted proteins | sample AD_UKC052_MetaG_FD_184419 | JGI IMG/M metagenome (GOLD analysis project Ga0209097, IMG submission 184419) | Active sludge microbial communities of municipal wastewater-treating anaerobic digesters from USA - AD_UKC052_MetaG (SPAdes) (version 2) | ecosystem: Engineered > Bioreactor > Anaerobic >... | reverse complement strand
AGTCCCGCCCGGGGTACAAATATTTTTAAGGAATCCTTTGTTACTATTGAGTTTCAAAGGATTTTTTTTTGCCCTGCAGAAACATTGCAGAGGATCAAACGGAAAAATTGAAGATTTTTTTATTTTCCAGACACCAAATAATTTGCCCTGTATTTATTTTATTTCCAGTAATAATTAAGACCCAGAAGACAATAGTCCTTGCATAAAAATGTACTAATGGTTTTATGTAGAATGGATTAAATAATTTTTACAAGCTCCAGATCGCCTGATTAGATATTTATATTCTTTTGACGATCTTTTACCTTTTCACATTTAGAAAAACAGGAGTACTTGGAATAGCCTTCATTTGTTACTTTTAATGATGAAAAATATCCGGCTGAGTTTATGGCAACAGAATATTTGCAATTAAAATCATATCCGTTTCTGGAATAATAAAGATTTAAAACAACCGTGCCGGAAGCAACTGTAATTACTGTTTTGTCGGAATAATATTTGCTGAGCGGGTGTGATCAATTTTGAATAACATTAGCGCCATTTTTTATAAAAAATCTTTTAACACCGGGGCTTTGCTGTTAGTTGCTGCATTTGAAAGGCCGTAAGCCCCGATAAGTAGCAAAATGCTTAAGATTACAGATTTTTTCATTTATGTGTGTGCTTTTATTATATTTTTCTTCTTTTTCCGCAGCCATAGCTAAATCCGTATTATTTTCTTTTTCCTCCACCACACCTGCCGGAGCTGCCTCTTCGGCAGGCAGGAACGCCCCATGCAACAATGCCTTCAGCAGTTGTTCGGTGGCTTGCTGGTTTGCAATAATGTGTTCTTTTAATTGTTTGGTTTTGGCTAATTGCATTTCTATTTCAATAATCCTTTTTCACACAATGTTTTATGAAGGTCGGCAATGTTTTTAGGTATATTGAAATGAATGAGCCAATTTACATCTAAACCATTGTGAATGGCTGTTTTCATAATGTTATGGTTATTCCCTATTAGTTTTCCAATAGCTTCAATATCTTCTCTAAATTCCAGATGTAGGTCTTCGTGTTGTTTTTGTATGAGCATTAAAATTTTATATACACGGGCTACAATGTAAATACATAAAGTATACGCTTTACCCTGTTTTTCGGCAGTAATGCGTTCGTTGTTCTGCTCGAGCAGGTGACGCAACATGAGGCAATTTAAACTTATTTCGCCCAGTTTGTCTTTTGTAATAGAAACATGCTCGTTTATTTCGCCGCTTATTTCGCGAACATCCATTAATAAATACCCGGCTGAATAATAACGCTCGGTAGCCAATTGAATGCATTTTATAACACGGGTTTTGACCTGTTCCCGTTTATTTTCGACCGAATCGGTATCGACCAGTTTGAACCGGAGTTGATTGGCTAAATGTAAATCGTTCTTGAGCAACCGTAATATCAGCTTGTCTTTCACATCGCCGGGCAGTAATTGCAAAGCTTTTTTAAATTCAGGGTCAAAAGTCATACTACGCTTTTTGAAGTTATTTAAATTCAATATTCTCCATTTTCTCCACCTCACCTGCCGGAGCTGCCTCTTCGGCAGGCAGGAACGCCCCATGCAACAATGCTTTTAATAATTGCTCAGTAGCTTGTTGGTTGGCGATAATGTGTTCTTTTAATTGTTTGGTTTTGGCTAATTGCTTTTCTATTTCGTGGACTATGCGTTTTTGTTCGGATAATGGCGGTATCGGAATTACAAATCTTTCAAGATTATATTTTGGTAATCCTTCTCGACCCGCCCCTGTTGTTGAAGAAAAAACGAATTTTTGAAAATATGGTGAAAGAACAATTTTATGAAAGAAATTTCGATCAACCGCTATAGGCCTGATAATACAAACATGTTGGCTTACATTCCCTTTTTCAAAATCATCTGGAACTAAAGCACAACGCCCCATAGAACCACCTGTAATATTTAATAGAATATCATTTGAAAGCACTATTGTCCCATTCATTTGTTTTTGAACTTCATCTGAAACAAATTTTATATCGTCATAAACTAATCCTTCATTATAAATATTTTGCGAGCGGAAAAACGGGAACCCACTTTTGGAATAGTTGCTGCCTTTAGGAGTGCTACCCGAACCAATTTTTGAGCATAAATCTCCCAATCTACACCAAACCCAACTTTCAGGAATTTCAAAAGGAATTTCTTCGGGTTTTATGGGGGGCAAAGGTTTTTCCTTTTTGCCGGATTTTGCTTTTTCAGCTTTGATACGATTTAGTAGTTCGCTGGCTGGTTCGTCGTTTGGGTTTTGTGGCACTAACTTACCTTGCACAGCATCTTGCAATAATTGTTGGCGGAGTTTTTTTACTAAGCTGAGTTGGTGGGTGAGTTCAGTGGAAATAGCATCTACCTTTGAATTTCGATTTTGTAAAACTTTAACCAATGCTTTCTGATCTTTAATATCCGTAGGAATATTAACGATTAATGGCAATAGGTGTTTGGGTTTAATCTCAGTTTTAATTCCACCCGGTACTTGCTCTTTTAAGGCATTTTTAAATTTAATACTTTTGAGAAAATATTTTAAAAAATCAATATCTATTTTGGTTTCATCAAAACTATAAGATGAATAATGAATTGTTGCTGTTATATCATTATCTCCTGTATAAACAGCCATAGCACCTTTTTCAACATTAATCCCTGATATTACCAAATCACCTTTTTTTATTAAAATCATGTCGGTGTTGGATGGCTTATCTGAAATATATATTTCTCCTGAGAAATCAATTTTGTCAATTCTCTTTAATTCTGCAATTGCTTTGTCATTAGGTTTAAACCTATCATCCCTGACTATTAAAAATTCACCCAACTTTACTTTTTTCCAACTCATTTGCTGCTCTTTTTATTCTTCATTTTCATTTTCAAAATTTGAATACAATTCGTAAAACTCGTTTAGTTTAGACCGCAGGAGTTTTTTATCGGGCAGCACGGTTGTATATTGACTTATAAGAGTGGGCGATAAACTTCTGTTCAGGGCATATTCAACAACTTCTAAGTTTTTGTTTTTGCACAGCAAAATACCGATGCTTGGGTTTTCGTTGGGTTTCTTTACATCCCTGTCCAATGCCTCTAAATAGAAATTAATTTTACCCAGATGTTCCGGCTCAAATTCAACGGTTTTTAGTTCAAATGCCACCAAACACTGTAATCCTCTATGATAAAAAAGCAAGTCTGTTGAGAAGTCTTTATTGCCCACCTCCAAGCGGTATTCTTCGCCCATAAACAGAAAATCTTTTCCCAATTCAAGTATAAATTTTTTCATCTGATTTATGAGTTGCTTTTGTAAATCAGCTTCGGAATGGGGTTCCGGCAGATTCAGAAAGTCGAGCACATAGGTTTCTTTAAATACATTTTCTGTCTGTGCCGGAAATTCTCTCAGCACTGCTGAGAGTTTTTGATTACCTAATACGGTGCGCTCATACAGACAGGAATTTATTTGTCTTTCAAGTTCACGCTTTGTAAATTTTTCAGCAACACACATGTGTAAATAATATTCCCTTTCTTCTGCCGATTGAGTTTTACTGAAAATTATAAGGTTATGTGTCCAACTGATTTCTCTCACCAGCGGTGAGAGTTTTGGCGTGTCCTTATAGGTCTCATAAAATTGCTTCATCCGCCATAGGTTTTTATCCGAAAACCCTTTTAAATCAGGTTCTTGCCTTGCAATAAATGCTGCTAATTCCTGAACGGTTGATTTGCCCCATCCTTCAGTATCTGTCCTTTTGCCGATGTAGCATCCTATTTCCCAGTACAAGTCAATAAGGTGGGTATTTACTGCTTTAAATGCTTTATATCGGGCATCTTTGATTAGAAGGATAATTTCATTAAACTGGCGTTGAATTTTCATTTCACGTCCTCCTTCAATTGATTTAACAGTTGGTTGCATTTCTCAAAAGAAGCTTGTAGCATCTTCATCAGTTCTGAACTGCTGTATTCCTGTTCTTCTTCTTTTTTAGTCGGGTTTTTAATATCCAAATCATAGTTGCGGTCAATGATGGTCTTAATGGGGACTTTCCAACTTATTTCACTTTCTGTTCTGTTGTTCCACCATTTTTTAATGGGATCAAATTCTTTAGCCTGAATAGGTTTTGTTTTACTGTAGGCTTTGTATCCTTCGGGCAATGTGTGTTCGTAATACCATATTTCTTTAGTCTTTTTGCCTTTTTCAAAAAATAAAAGATTGGTTGCCACGGTGGCATAGGGCTGAAACACGCTGTTGGGCAGGCGTATAATGGTGTGGAGGTTGCAGTCGTTAAGCAGTTTTTCGCGTATGCGTTGTTTCACGCCATCGCCCGTAAGGCTGCCGTCGGGCAATACAATGCCCGCCCTGCCTCCGTTTTTCAGCAGATGTACCATCATAATCAGAAACAGGTCGGCGCTTTCTTTGGTGCGGAAGTTAGTAGGGAAATTATTTTCATTGTTATTGGCAACAGTGCCGCCAAACGGAGGATTGGCAATGATAATATTCACCCTGTCTTTTTCGTGGTATTCCGACAAGGGCTTGTCGAGCGAGTCGCGGTAAGTAATGCCGGGCAGTTCGATGTCGTGCAGGATGAGGTTGGTTGTTGCCAGCACGTAGGGCAGGGGCTTCCATTCCCAGCCGCTCACGTTCTGTTGTATGGTCTGCCGCTGTTCTACATTCTGAGCCTGTTTTTTCAGGTGTTCTATCGCCGAGGCGAGGTAGCCGCCCGTTCCGCAGGCAGGATCTAAAATTTTCTCTCCAAGTTTGGGATCAATGACATCAACAATAAACTGAGTGATGGCGCGGGGTGTGTAAAATTCGCCATAGTCGCCGGCATTTTGCAGTTCCTGGAGTATGGTCTCGTAAATTTCGCCAAACAAATGCCGCTCGCTGGCTTTGTTAAAGTCAATATCATTCAAGCGGTTCACCACCTTGCGGATGTTGATGCCGCTTTTCATGTAATTGTTGTTGCCTTCAAAAACTTCGCGCACCATATACGCACGGGGATCAAGGGCGGGAAGATCTTTCAGCGCCGGGTAAAGCTGCTGGTCGACAAAGTTCAGCAACTCGTCGCCGGTCATGCCTTCATCATCGGCAGCCCAGTTGCGCCATTTGAATTTATCGGGAATGGGAGATTTGTAGTTGTCGTCTAAAAGCTCCATTTCCTTGTCTTTGTCGTCGAATATTTTTAGAAAGAGCATCCATGCCAGTTGTTCGATGCGCTGGCCGTCGCCGCTAACGCCGCGGTCTTCGCGCATATCGTTTCGTATGGATTTGATGATGCCGTTAAGGTTGCTCATGGTTTATGTTTTATCACGGTGTCTGATCTTTGCTGGTATAAGATTTTACAATATAGTTAAGAGAATCCACTCTATTTCTTAAAAAAGATACTTCCTGCTGCAGCTCCCTGATCTCATAATCTGTCGAGTCTTTGCCCATCATCAGGGAATATATTTTTTGCAGGCTGGTATTCCGGGGTTTTCCCATTTCAATTTTGTTGTTTACCACTATTGAATCCGGAGTATCTTTTTGAACCGATTTGTTTATTATTAATGTTATAATAAGATATACGATGCCGCCAACGATACCCAATATGATCAGCGGCTTTAAAAAGGAAAAAGTAATATAGGTCAGAATAAAAAATATAAACATTAATATCACCCTGTCGAGGCCGTATGGCCAATCGGGATTAGGTATCTTCTCGTTAAAATAGAAAAAGATAAATATTGAAAACCATATGCTTGCAAGGAATATCAGCGCGTCAAGAAAATCGGAAAACATTTTGGTTAAATTATACCGGGCGAAAAATCCTTTTCGCTTGTCGCCCTTAGTTTCATTTGGCAAAGGGTTATCGATATTTTCACTCATAGTTATTCATTATTATAAGGATTACAAAAATATCCCCGTATAGTTTCCGGTATTCGCCATATGGTCCGCAGTTTTCGCGCATGATGTAACGGATGGATTTGATGATGCAGGAGAGGTTACTCATTTATTTCTTGGTGTTTGTAATTCCAAAATATTAATAGGTTTTACCAATACCTGAAACCCTTGTGGCGTTTTTCCCGTAGCGAAAATTGCTTCCCAAAAAGACATATTTTGTTTGCCGCCAAAAACTGTTGATGATAAAGTATTATTTGCCCACACAGGAAGTTCTGATAAATTAATCAAATAATTTTCTATATGAATCCACAATTGTTCAGAAAATTCCATCTGAAATACCTTATTTGATTCCGGCATAGTTCCATTTAACTGAAAGAAATAACTTTGGATAATATGAGGTATAAACTTTAACCAATTATAAATTACTTCTTCTTTTGCCATTCTAAATGCTCTTACATGTTCAAAAGGAATAGTTTCACCTTTTTGAATTTTATTTTCGATCAAACTGGTTCCAATAGAAAAGTCAAATTTATTAATAAAGATAATCTCTGCAATTAAATTCATTAGCTTTACAATTTGTTCTTTTTCAAGCGTTCTGGGATTTTTTCCTTCCTCCAGTTTATACGAAATTGGTATATCCAATAACTCTTGAAAAATCAAGAATGAATAAAAAGTTTTTTCAATAGTGCTATAAGAAATGGGTTTTTCTTTAGCTCTTCCACCTAAATCAACATAATCCATTAATTTATTTTCTGGATTTTGGGTAATTGCGCTTCTTGTTGCATCAATAATATAGCGTTTTATCTCACGTTCTCCTTTGTAATAATTTGCTAATGTTTTTTCTGAAAAATCCAGATTTTCTTCACCTAAACCCAATTCTATCTGATACCTTTTTACACGGTCACCAAACATGGTACTTCCCAACAATCGCTGAACGGATTTGTCAAATGCAATTTGTTTTAGTACCGTTCCTGCCCTAAAATTGGTTAATATCAATTTGTCTATATTCGGATTTATAAAGATTCTTACAGGAATAAGTCTTATATCAAGCATAACCTGTGCAGCAGCTTTATGCTGACCGTCAAATATTTTTACTTGTGATTTGTTATCATCATTTAGTTCTATCCAAGCAAGCGATATGTGCAGTTGTGGATTGCCAATATAAAATTCGGAAATTAAACTTGAAATATTGGGACCAATAGTTCGAGGATTTATTTTGTCATCGTGAAATAAAAATTCAATTGGCAAAACAACAAAAAAGTAGTTCAATTTACTGAGTTTATCAAAATAAACAGGAACGGAATATATAGAATTGTCACCAATTTCAGAAAGGGAATATGATATCGAATTTTTAGTTTTTTTAAATTTAATTTTAAACTTAGATCCATTTTTAGATTGAAAAATATCATTTAAATTTGGACTTCTATCCTCTATCGTTTTTATATTTTCTTGAATCTTTTTAAATCGGAATAAAATTCTAGCCAAATTTAAATCAGAAGCTTGTTTTGCTCTGTTTGCACTTGCAAAAGTCAAAGCAAAATTTGAAGGATCATCTTTTCCACCTAAAGATTTTGGAATGACGTGATCAATATCCAAATTGTCATAGTGAATGTTTAAATCAATATCATCTTCAGAAATAAAACATTTGCCATGCTGAATAGCCCATAATTTTTCAATTAATTTTCTTCGCTCTTCTTTTGATAATTTATTTAAATAATTAGATTCCATAATTTTTATGCTGATGTTTTATATAGTTCTTTTTCTAATTCTTTTACTGCCTGTATATATTTTGCCTTACTACCGAATTCATTTATGATTTCAATCGGCGAACCTAACTCGGTAAGGGGTTTTACTTTCAGCACTTCCATGCTTTCCATATTTTCGACTCCTTCATCAGCGTATTTATCCAGCAAGGCTTCCAGAACTTTTCGTGCCTGTTCGCCATATTTGGTAAAATAGTTTCGCTTCTTCACATTGTTGGCTCTTTCTTTTCGGGTAAGCGGTGGCTGGTCGTAAGCCACATGACATATCAAGTCGAACAGATCAACCTGCCTGTCAACGGCATCATACAATGCCTCAACCAAAACGCCTTGCTCCTGTAACTCTTCAATGATCGCCTCTTTTCGGTCGGTAGTATTCCATTTGTTCAGAAAATCGTTAACGGTTGCAAACTGTCCTTTGATGATTTCTTTAGTATGGTCTTTAAGGCTCGCGGTAATGGGTTTGCCATGCTGGTCGAAGTACATTTCTCTGCTGACCAAAACAGAAACATCGATTCCGTTTACGTAAACTTTAGGCCTGGGTTCGTCAACATCTTCTGTTGTTTTTTCGTCATGGGGGTAACGGATTTTTGGAGGTTTTATATCAACTATTTCTCCCGAAAATTCATCAATAATTGGGTCGGTATTTTTTTCTTCTTCGTCTACAATAACGCTTAAATCCGTATCTTCTGATACAGGTTTTACGCGAATAGGATCGCCATCAAAATCCTTATCGGCAAACAAATCTGTTGCATTTCTAAAATCTAAAATGGTGAAATACATTTTGCCAAATTCTTCATTTATGCGGGTGCCACGCCCTATAATTTGTTTGAACTTGGTCATTGATTTGATGTTGGTATCCAACACAATTACCTTACAGGTTTGAGCATCAACACCTGTTGTCATCAATTCGGATGTTGTTGCAATAACAGGGTACTTTTCTTCGGGATCAATAAAATTATCCAGCTCATTTTTTCCTTCATCATTGTCGCCCGTGATCTGCATGACATATTTATAATTTTCCCCAACCAGGTCGGGATTTTCTTTGGATATAGAACTTCTCATGCCTTCCGCATGTTCAATATCACAACAAAAGACGATTGATTTTGAAAAGCGGTCGGTGCCTTTAAGGAACTCAGTAATTTTTTGAGCAACAAGCTGCCTCCTCTCGTCAACAACAATTTTTTTATCAAAGTCGGTTCTGTTGTATATTCTGTCTTCGACTTCATTTCCGTCTTTATCGAGAAAACCTTTGGGTGGCCGCCAACCTTCGAGGTCAATGTTTAGTCCGACCCTTACCACACGGTATGGCGCCAGAAAGCCATCGTCGATGCCTTGTTTTAAAGAGTATGTATAAAGCGGTTCGCCAAAATATTCTGAATTGCTTGTTACTTCATCTTCTTTGGGCGTAGCAGTTAACCCGATCTGAGTAGCGCTGCTGAAGTATTCTAAAATTTTTCTCCATGCGCTGTCATCTTTGGCGCTTCCTCTGTGACACTCATCAACGATAATCAGGTCAAAGAAGCCGGGACTAAAATCTTTGTAAGCATCATCAATAGTTTCATCATTGTTTGTCAATCCTTGATATATTCCCAGAAAAATTTCATACGCTTTATCACCACTGTCGATTCCGCGCTTTTTATTTGATATTAATTTTTCTTTCCCGTCAACTTCAATAACTTTCTTTTTGATGATGGTCATTTTATCTTTGAAATACTTGAAGTCACCTCTCCGAGTCTGGTCAATAAGATTATTGCGGTCAGCCAAAAACAGGATTCTTTTTTTTGCCCCGACTTTCCTAAGCCGGTGAATGATCTGAAATGCAGTATAGGTCTTGCCTGTTCCTGTGGCCATCACCAAAAGAATCCTGTTTTGTCCGTTGGCAATTGCCTCCACAGTGCGGTTAATGGCTATCTGTTGATAATACCTGGGTTTTCTGCCGCTACCATCAAAATAATAATCCTGCGATGCTATTTTTTCTGCAACTTCGGTCTTTATTCCTTTGTATTTTTTGTATTTCTCCCACAAAATCTGTGGTGAAGGGAAGTTGTCAATACTGATTTCTGTTTCAATGTTGCTGTCGGTAGCTGTTCTGTCGTGAAATAAGAAGCCATCACCGTTGCTGCTGAACACACATGGGATGTCAAGTGTTCTTGCATAGTCAAGCGCCTGCTGAATTCCTGCCCTTACGGAGTGATTATTATCTTTTGCCTCAATAATAGCCACCGGAATATTGGGTTTGTAATACAAAATATAGTCAGCCCGCTTAGCTTTTCCCCTCGCACACAACTTTCCCCGGACATAAATTTTGCCATCGGTAAAAAACACCTCCTCCAAAAGTTGAGTTTGCTTATCCCAACCTGCTTTTTCAATGGCCGGTGTGATAAATTTCGTGCAGATGTCGCGTTCGGAGAGAGATTTTTTATCGATCATATCTATGGACCCCTTTTGTTTTTATTTTTCCGGGATATTAGTTTGGATTTTTACAATCATTTGAAAACAAAACCAAAGGTATAAGTTTTTTGTATTTATACTTCGACTGGGCATAAATTGCGATTTATTTATTATGTAATAATTCCATTAATATACATTTAAGTTGTTTAAAAGTTTAGTTTATGCCCGCTCAGCATAAAAAATTGATTTTTTCTTTTTAAATTCATAAAGCCATGCAAAAGTGCTTTGCTATTATGAAAAATGTTGGTTTGGTGCAGACCTTCAAGTATTCCGGCGTGGTTTTTACAGTGAAAATGCTGCCTATTACAAAAATCACTGCAACAGAAGATTTTTTTTTGAATTTTTATGAAAAAATAGTTTTTAGGCCTAATCTGTACAAAAGATTCCGGTAAAAGTGCTGTATTTTCAGGGGAAAAGCATGCTTTATACAGAAAATCACAGGTTTTTTCAGGCGATTGGAGTGAATAATTGTAAAACGGACATTTTTTGTAGAGTGTTTTATGCGGAATTTTGTACAGAATATCAAGTAGGGCATGATAGCCATATTTTTCCAAAACCCTTTTCATTCGTGGGGTGTGGAGGTGTTGCTTTGTGATTTGGAATGGGACAATAGGTGTTGGATTTTATACAAGGGGGGGTACAAGGGTACAAATCGCATCAAGACCCGTAGGATATAAATATAACTGGCGCATATAAGTGCAAGTTTGTAAGGTGGATGAAACGAAAAAAGAGAAATCAAAAGTAAAAACCAGTCTTGTTGATAGGGTCGTTTTATATAAAGATGTCTTAAAACAAAAAAAGGCACAACAAAAACAGAAAAAATGAAAAAAAAGTAAAAAAAAATTCCGATTTATAAAAAACCGGACAAGGTTCTTGAAAATTCATTTCCAAAGAATCGGCTGTCCGGTTTAAAAAAAAATCGACAATACAAAATTATTTGTGTAAAACGCAAGGGAAATGCTGTTTGAAAAAAAATTAAAATAAAAATCAGGAGTAATTGATGTGTAACTATCAGAAATTTTCGAGGAGGATGAACCCTTTTTCTTTATTGAGTCGGATGTTGAAATAATTAAATAAACCCGGTGTGTCAGATTCTTCTTCAATGATGTCGAAGGTAAGGGAACGGTCGGGTAAGGGAGAAAAAAACAAAGAGAAATAAAGCTTGTCCACGGTGCTTTTAAAGTGATGACGCCCTGGTTTTACCGGAATGTTTTCGGATCGTAATAAGAGATGTTTTTCTTCTGTTTTATGAATGTGCAGGTACGTTTTGGAATAAATGTTTACCCCTCCGCACCTTATTATATGGCTATTGGACTGATACCCGAAATCTATTCGGGTGTATTTGCCGGTGAGTATGATCCTTAGCAGTTTGGGAAGGTCTGTATTGGTTTTGTATGCGGGGAGGTTATATAGTTTTGGGCTTATCATGTTTCATTCTGTATTGGGAAAAAGCAGTGCTTAAAGATTCTTCGATGTTTTTAACCAGTTTTGCGGGTTTAATTACATAGATTTCGGGGCTGAACTGTTTGAAAAAATTAATCAGTTCCTGCGAAGGGATTAATTCCAGTTCAAAAATCATGCTTCCGTCTTCTTCTGTTTTGTGTTCTTTTTGCGATATGTGGATGGGATTAGCTTTGATATAGTCGGACATCAGTGCCGTGGAAAAAAAATAAATTTTCCCGAGTTTGAATCCGGGCAAGGGATATACTCCATAAATGGCCGAAAAATAGTTTTTGATGATCTCGGGACTGGTGTGATGAAAAGCGCTGCGCAGGTACAACGGATCGCTGATACGATCGAGGCCGAATGTACGTAATTGTCTGTGCTGTTCCGACCAGGCCACCAGGTACCACTTATTTTGAAATTCTTTAAGCAGCACGGGATGGGCGATAACCGAGTTGTAGAATCTTTTTTTATAGGAATAATGAATAAAACAGATGGTAATTTTGTTGATGATTGCATGAAGTAGCCGTTCGAAATTTTCATACCCATGCAAAAATCGCTGGATATCGGTCTGGATATATTTTTGTCGAGTGCCCTTATGAATTTTCTTTTCACGCAAAGCGGTATGAATTTTTTCAACGGCGTTGTTGAAGTTTTCGCTGATTCTGCTTCCTTTAAAAGCAGCCAGAACGTCGGCAAAAGCGACCAGCGATTCCAACTCATCACTGTTTAAAGGGATGCTGTTGATAGAATAATCCGGTTTGGTATAGTAGTAGCCATTGTGTTGCCGGCTGTATTTGATAGGGGCGAGAAAACCGAGCGCCTCGTCTTCTTTCATGGCCTTGATATCTTTTTGTATGGCCGAAACCGAAAAATTTTTGCCCAGTTTTTTTTCGCAGGCATCTATCAGATCGTTTATGCCAGGATAGCATGAATACTTGTTCGTGAGGCATTCATCAATTATTCTGTACCGGATATAGGCTTCTTTGTTGAACGGCATGATATGGCAAAAATAGGAAAAAGAATCAAAAAAACGTAATTTTTAAATATTTTGCATTATTAGTTTTTTTACCTGTGCATATCGAAATCCACGAATTTTTACTTATTTTTTTGAATATGCAAAACAAAAATTTATTGCAGGAAGTACAATTTCAACGTAGGTTATATATGCTGCGCGAATGATTGAAAGAGCATTTTACTGTAAGATTCGTATTCGGACAAGAGTTTGGGATCAATATTAAAAGATTTTATCCGAGTAAGTAAATAATTTGTTGCCGGAGTAATTTCATATTTTTGAATTAACCTTTTGTAGTGCATACATTGAATTTTTTCAGGCGATACTATGACAAACCAAGCATTTTTGTATGGATACGTGTCGTATTTTTCGTCGAATCTGAAACAGCCGTCAGCTCTGAATTTTACTTCCAGATAAAACAAGTCGCCCTGGCGGGAGTTTTGTACTACAAAATCAGGCAGAAATCGCAACTCGGTGCTCATTTTGTTGTTGATGAATTTAATGTTTTTACTTAATGTTGGGTGCAAACTTTCTAAGCCGAAGTTGAACACGTTGTAACCGCTTTGCTGAAATAAGTCTTTTATTATTTGCTCTGCCATGCGGCCCTTGAGGGTGTTCAGGTTGAAATTCGATTTCATGTTTCGTTGTTTTAAGGTAATTTACTAATGTAGGAACAAAATCCAATGTAAAAGATAAGTTTTTAATTATTTTATTTTTGCATCATTATAGATCACATTGTGTTTATTGATTTACTTTTTTAATGATAATCACTACTGACCGGCAAAAATATTCTTCAAATGTTCAATGCCTTGTTATATCGCGTTCCTGCGGAACTTATTGATGGTGGCGCAGGCCTATTGCTATTACCAATATTATGCACATATCGGGGCAATCGCTCTAAGGTTGTATATTGGTAGATAAATAGTTATGCAACGATAATAAAGCTCTGCAGGTACGTAATATTTTTTTCCGGACAATAGTGAATAATAATAATTGACATTATATTATTTGAAAGTACTAATTTTGTAATCCTTATAAGTTTAAAATGAAAATATTAATTTTTTCGGCAACAATATTGGTGGTTCTTGCGGCGTGCATAATTATTATCCGTATTGTTATTATCAAACGTCGGAAAAAATATGTTATTCTTGAAGTAAATGGCAAGTATGTTCCCATGATTGAAAGCGGAAGGTATTTGTATATAGATACCAATACGGGATTACTGATGGGTGGCATAGGTGATGAGTATATGTTGCTGGACACAGAGGAAGAGGCAAAAAGAATTATTGATGAGTATAATAAACAAATGCAGTAATTTACTTACCTCTGTCCTGTTGGATATGAAAAAAGTCCTTAATGTCAATGCATATCTTTCGAGGCACTAAATCTTGTTGCCGATTTTTGGGTAATGTTGTGTAGGGCCTTTTTTGTTTTTTATCAGTATTATTATTTGCACAAAAATCACTTGTTCCCGGTCTTCTGGTAGGGGTTTAGGATACAGGAATAATCCGGGAAAATTTTTTGTACTCTGTGGACAATAATGTCACATTGTTTATCTGCCCAGAATTTTGAGGTATTATCAAAATAAAAAAACTTATGGCTGTATCCCGTTGTATCTCCTGGTAAATAACAATAGCAGCGGTAATCTTTCTTTTCGCATGAAATGATCAGTAGGCTAAAAAGGATTACACAAACAGGCGCAATAATGAATTTTTTCATGGGATAAAGTTCTTATTTTTTTTCGGAATACAAAGAAAATCAATATTTCCGAAAGCAAAAATTTGCAATTGATAGCGGCACAAGTACAAGGTTGAAAAAAAATTTGTAACTTTTTTCTATTAGAAGTGTATAAATGAACACAACCAATAAAAAAATAAGTTATGTTTTTAGCAGACTTTAAAATTTATGCGTTAATTTTCCTGGGACTGATAGCCTTTTTGGCTGTAGTTGGATTAATTGCAGTAGCGGTCTATCTGGCTGTTAAAAAGTATAATTCTCTTAATGAGAAACAAAAAATTCTTCAGGTAAGAGGAAAGTTTTTACCTATGTGGGGCGATTATTATTTATACAGGGATGCCTCAACAGGCATGGTCAAGGGTGATTGCATAGGTGATAAATGCGAATTTTTCGACAGCGAAGAAGATGCGGAAAAAATCATCCGGATGTATGTCAATGGCCTGGAATGCGCCTGATGGTCAACAGCTTTTAAAAAAGCACTCAAAATCCATAACAGATGCTGCTTGACATTGTTATTGATATTGTTAAATACGGAATGATATCGCTGATATTGTTGGGGTTACTCATCTGGCTTATTGTAATCAGGCTTAGAAAGTCCAGGAGTTTGAAGGTTAGTTTTATTGATGGAAAGTATGCCCCCATGATGGGGAAAAAATATCTTTATATTAACCCCACAACGGGTATGATAGCATGTTGTGATAATTGTGCGGAAAGCATGAGGTTCGACACTCTTGGTGAGGCACAGGTGATTTGTGAAGCCTTTCACAATCAGCGTAAAAAGAAATAGTAAAAATTACCACGGGATTAAACCGTTAGCAGTGATTAGTGAATTCATTACTATTGTTGTTGCAACACTTGAGAATTTACACTTTTTCACTGTAAAGAAATGATTAAAAAAATCCATACCAGCTATTGAGTGTTTTTCAGGTATTAAAATAAACGGTAAATCCAGCCAGGCGTTTTTTCGATAACAAACTTCTTTGAATAGTAATATTTTTTTCAATGTGAAATAATTTTATTGTAAATTCGTAAAATAAACGATTAATACTGCCTTATGAAAAAAATAGTGCTTTTACTTGTTGTTGTTATGATAGCTGCCGGATTTGTATCGTGCCGCAAGTGTGAGGTAATCGGGCGGCGGATTGTTGGCACCTGGACCAGAGCTGATGATGGCGGCAATATCGTGCTTACCTTTGAGAAAAACGGGAGCATGACGATAACTGCCGGAGCACATACTTCACAGGGTTTTTATTCTTTCGAAACCAACGGAAAGAACAAGTTTAAGGATGTTCACCTTTTTATCCGGACTTATGATGATAACTGTTACGACAGCTATGTGCCCAAAATTGATAAGGATGTGCTTACATTAGAGTCGGAAGGAGAGCCCTGCCCGCATGCCTTTGTTTCGGGGTCTTTTACGCGGCTGGAATAGGTATAAAAAATTTAGTGGATCCTGCGGGACTCGAACCCGCGGCCTCGTCGTTGCGAACGACGCGCTCTAGCCACCTGAGCTAAGGACCCTTTCTCTATTTTTTTTAACCGGCCGAAATGTTCCGGAATTCAGCGGCATCAAAAGTAGTTTTTTTTCAATAAAAAATTTCTGATCGAAAAAAAATTCCGACATCAGTTTTCCTCTTTAAAATACATTTTATAGTATTGCATCCCGGTGGTTTCATCAAAACCGCGTTCAATCAGGCTTTTATTCCCGTGAATGTAGATGTGAAAGTTTTTGTCGAGTTTTATCACGCTTTTAAAAATACGCTGTTGTTTTTTTACTGCAGGCGCCGAGATGTCGAACTCCTCAGAAATATCAATTCCCCTTTCGGCTGAATACTGGTCTTTGTATTGGTTAAAAACTGGAATTACTTCGGGTGATTGCAGTACTACCGAAGTAAAATCGTCCATGGCAAAGGTCTCTTTTTCTTTAAAAAACTTCACCGACCTGTTAAGCATGTCGGCCTGGTCGGCCCTGCTCACTTCAAAGGATTCGGGCAGTTTTTCCACCACAAACTGTTTGCACAGGCTAAGCAGATTCTGGGTGTGGTGAAAATTGTCGGCGCGCGGGCACAGTTGTAAAAATTCATCTTTCCAAAACCTTGCCTCATTGTTTTTTGCCGTATTGTCCACGATAGCCACCAAATAGCCTTTTTCTTTTTCGGTGTTGAAAATCAAACAACCCTTATCTAATTTAGTGATATTGATGCCTTCTTCTATATTTGCTTCAAAATTGCCGTTTTTGTGCAACATTTTCAGGAAGGTATCTTTGTTCTCTGATTTGAATAGGCCTACGGCATCCACAACTTCGTCTTCTATGAGGCAGTCGTAAAAATAGGCTGTGTAAAACTCCCCTGATTTTACATTAGGATGGGTGGAATGTTCATAAAGGTGTTTGGCAAGGCTGATACTTTGGTTGAACAAGTTTTCCGGATTGTCGAATATGGATGTTACATAGTTGTACACCTCGTTAAATTTCAGATCGTCCGGATGAGCAAAATGATAGAATTCTGGCGATTTGAAACTGCCTGCAAAATAGCCCGAAAGCAAAGTCTTTAAGTTGTCGTCCACCACTAATTTTCCGCTTGAAAACCGGATGCCTTCATCGGCGGATTTATTGCCGATAAAGTGAACAACTATCTGATTGGTAATTAATTGATCGAACATGATAGGGGGTATGTGGATTTTGTGGCAAATGTACCGGAAGCCTGCTAATAATGCAAGGCTTTTTTGTGCCCCTTAAATTGGCGTACCTAAAATTATAGTTTTTTTCAAGAAAAATACTTTCATAAAATGCTCGATTCATGATGTCGGCGGCAAAAAAGAAACAAGCTAAATGAATTGCAAACTATTCAAAATCAATATGCGAGAGATATAAAGCACTATTATCAAAGATTTTTTCATCAGGCATTAGTTGATAAAATCACAAAAAATAAATTTTGTAAAAAGAAAAATTGTTTTCATTTGGCATTTTATTTGATATGTCAACGTCTTTTTTACGGTTACTAATTTGTTTAACAATACATATGGAAATAGAAGGTGTCGTTTTTTTTATATTTCTCGGTCTGGCCATAATGTTTTTTACAGGATTGCTGATATATAAACTGCTTAAAAAGCGAAATTTGCTGAAGGTTATGATGGTGAGGGATAAGTTTACTCCTATGGCCGGGAAGTTCTTTTTATTTGTGGAAAAAAGTTCGGGCATTGTTCGGATCGATAAAACCGGAGATAGGTGTATGTTTTTTGACACAGAAGCCGAAGCGGTGTTTATTTTGGACCAGTTCCAAGATCAGAAAGATAAACCCGAGAGTTGAAACGTCCTGATATTTTATTGATTACCTCATTTTATCCTTGTCCCCAATTTCATTTTTTATAAATGTAAACTCCATATCAAATTAGGGGTATGGTATAATAAGCTGTCTATTTAAAAAAACCGAATAAAATTGAGCGGGCATCCTCATTACGATGCCTTGTCATTGTGTTAAACAACACGCATTCAGCTAATTAGACGTCATTTAGATTTTAACTAAACTTTAACAGTTCTTTTGGTTCGATAATTACCGAACTAAAAAAACTATTTGTAATTTTGTAGCCAAAAATTCTTGCAATGAAAAATGAAGAACGGAAAAGGGCACAATTTGAATTGGTTGACACCATAGGCCGTATTTATGAAAAACAAGGTGTGGGGGCTATTGCAGGTCGAATTTCGGGCCTGCTTACGGTGATGGATAAAGAGCAATACACTTTTGACGAGATTGTAGAGGAGCTTAAAATAAGCAAAAGTTCGGCAAGCAATGGATTAAGAATATTGCAGGCGCAGAAAGCCATCGAATATGTAACACTGCCTGGCGACCGGAAGCGCTATTTCAGGCTTAGGACACAGGATAAGTTTTCCTTGATTAATGAACACCAGACCATGCTGAGGAAATCATGCGACCTCTTTCATGCAATGTATGAAGTGAAAGCAGATAAGAAATCCCCGACCGCCATTTTTCTGAAAGATGTGGAAAACCTGATGAATGTTTTTTTGGACATGTTTGATGAAGTAAAGGCCGAATTTATGAATAAACAATAGTAAGTAATAATAAAAAACGGATTAAATAAATCAATTTTATATGAGAACGCTAAAGATTTTTTTGTTGGGTGTAATAATGATGACAAGCAATGTATTGTACGGGCAGGAACAGCCGTACACACTGACATTGGCACAAGCACGGGATTACGCATTAAAGAACAATAAGTCGTTGATGAATGCCAGGGACGGAGTGGTTTCTTCACAGCAAAAGGTAAAGGAAACTATTGCCCAGGGCTTACCTCAGGTGGAAGGCAGCCTGAACTACATGACCTATTTTAATTATGAAATGAATTTCAGTATGGGGTCCGGTACGGAGCCTAATATCAATTATGCGCTGCTGGACCTTGGTGACATAGAAGTCTTAAATGCTATAAGCCAGATGAGTTCTTCCGAACCGATAGTGATGAACGACCAGCTCTCCGGCAAGGTGCAATTATCCCAACTGATTTTCAGCGGCCAATACCTTGCAGGGATCAAAACAGCGAAGATTGCACGTAAATTATCAGAACAGAGTGTAGTAGCCAGCGAGCAGGACGTAAAGGAAAACGTAACGAACACCTACTACCAGATTTTGACGAGCGAACGAACCTTAAAGATCATTAATGAAAACATAAAAAACCTGAACGACATACTTCAGCATACAACAAATATGTTTAACGCAGGACTGGCAGAAGAAACAGACGTGGATCAATTGAAAATAACGGTGAACCAGTTAAAAAACTCCCAGAAAGCGCTGGAACGGATGACTCAACTCAGCTACAACATGCTTAAATTTCAGCTGGGCGTTCCACCTGCTACCTCGATAATCCTTACGGACAGCCTGACACAACTTCTGGATGCTGCGAATCCGCAAGCTGCACTGACAAAAGATTTCAATATTACAGAAAACATCAATTACCAGATGATGGAGTCTCAGGTGGCGCTTAGTAAAAAACAGGTCGATCTCAGGAAATGGGCCTATGCGCCAACCATTGCCGGGTATTATAATTATACCGGAAAGATCCTTAAAACGGATTTTGATTTGAATCCGAGCCACCTGGCTGGTGTTACCATGTCAGTTCCCATTTGGTCGAGCGGTGTGAGAAAATCCCAGCTGGCACAGTCAAGGATCAGTTATGATATGGCTCAAAGAAACCTCGAGCTTGTGAAAGACCAATTGGATCTGCAAAAAACACAATTGCTGTTTGTATACCAGAACGCACTGGAAAATTATGAAACCCAGAAAGAAAACGTTACTGTTGCCGGAAGGGTTTACCAGAGCATTCAGAACAAATATAAGCACGGTGCAGCCTCGAGCTTAGACCTGACACAGGCAAACGGCAATTACCTGACCGCCGAGAGTAATTATTATACATCAATATTGACGCTGCTTCAGGCGCAGACTTCATTGGACAAACTTTATAACAAATTATAATTATTTATAAACTTTAATACTTAAACATAATGAAACGCTACTTCTCACTTTTAATCCTGTTATCCGTTTTTTTTGCTTCATGCAGCAATGAAAAAAAGAATAACGCTAACGTACCAACAGCCGACACCACGGTTTACCGCGTAAAGACCATGGTGCTTGAAAAACAAAATATTGCGCAGAAGATCGAATATACGGCCAGCATGCTGCCATTCGAAGAAATAAATTATGCACCTGCGGCTCCGGGAAGGATCGACCAGATCAATGTGGAAGTCGGAAGCCGTGTAAAAAAAGGAACGGTGATTGCCCGCATGGACCGAACCAATTATAACAATGCCAACGAACAATTGCAGAGTGCGCGTTCGAACTTTATGCGTATGGACACGCTTCATAAACTCAACAGCATTTCGGATGCACAGTGGGAAGCCGCTAAAACCCAATACGAGGTTGCCAAGACCAATGTTGATTTTCTTGCAAGCAACACCACCCTGGTTTCTCCTATCAACGGGATTGTTACCGGGAAATATTTCCAAAGCGGGGAGCTTTATTCAGGTGCCCCCAACACTGCTGCCGGGAAAGCAGCTATTGTCACCCTGATGCAGATAAACCCGCTGAAGGCGAAGGTAAATATTTCCGAACGCTACTACCCTTTGATAAAGCTGGGTATGAAAGCAGCTGTCGGAGTTGATATTTTCAAGGACAAATCTTTTCAGGGCGTGGTATTCAGAATCTATCCGACCATCAGTTCGGATACACGTACGTTCCCTGTTGAGCTTACCATTCCCAATTCGGATGAAAAATTACGCCCGGGTATGTTTGCCAGGGTATCGCTCGATCTGGGCGAAGCCAGTGCACTTGTGGTACCTGCTACGGCATTAATAAAACAGGAAGGAACCAACAATCACTTTGTATTTGTTGCCGGTGCGGACAATGTTGCCCGTAAAATTGAGGTGGAGATCGGTACGCGTTTCGATGACAAAATAGAGATTATTTCGGAAAAGGTAAAAGAAGGGGATCAGATCATTATTGCCGGACAGAACAAACTTATGGATGGTTCGCACATTTCGGTGGTGAAGTAATTTGGAGCAGCAACAAAGATATTTAGACAAAACTATAAAGAAATAAAGTTATGAGTATATATGGAAGTGCCGTAAAGAAGCCTGTTACGACGTTGATGATTTTCATTGCAATTATTGTGATCGGGATTTATTCATTTACCAGGCTGCCGATAGACCTGTATCCTGAGATAGAAATACCGGCTATCATGGTTTACACCGGCTATTCAGGCGCTAATGCCGCAGATATTGAGACAAATATTTCCGAACCTATTGAAAATACCCTGAATACCGTCAGCAACCTGAAAGAAGTTTATTCCACCTCAAGGGATAACGCTTCGGTGGTTACCCTTGAATTTGAATACGGGACAGACCTTGACGGTGCAGCCAACGACGTCAGGGACGCCTTGGGAATGGTGACGCGTTATTTACCGGATGGCGCGGATGATCCTATTATTTTCAAGTTCAGCACCAACATGATGCCGATCATGTTCTTCGCCATTACAGCCGATGAAAGTTATGAAGGCATTGAAGAAGAAATGAAGGAAAAGTTGATCAATTCGCTCAACCGTATCAACGGCATGGGTTCTATTTCGCTGATTGGAGCTCCTATTCGCGAGGTCAGCGTTGATGTGGATCCCCGAAAGATGGAAGCCTACAATCTTACCATTGAACAGATAGGAAATATCCTTCGTGCTGAAAACCTGAATATGCCTGCCGGCACCGTAGATATGGGCCAGATGACCTATCCTTTGCGTGTTCAGGGAGAGTTTGAACAAAGCGACGAGATAAAAAATATTGTCCTGACCAATTTTCAGGGGAAAACGGTGTATCTGAAAGATGTGTCGACGGTAAACGATTCGATCAGGAAGATGAGCCTGGATGAAAAAATCAATGGGAGAAGAGGGGTTCGGATGATGATTATGAAACAATCCGGAGCCAACACCGTGCAGATAGCCAAGGAAGTGAAAAAGCAAATTGCCGAACTGAAAAAAAACTTGCCCGCAGATGTTCAGATTGACCCGATTATTGATACCAGCGAGTTTATTGTGAATTCTATCAACAACCTTACGGAAACGCTATTGTTTGCCTTTTTATTTGTTTTGCTGGTGGTGCTGTTTTTTCTTGGCAGATGGAGGGCAACATTTATCATTATTCTAACCATCCCGATATCGCTTATAGTAGCATTTATCTATCTCGGTATTTCAGGCAGCACCATTAATATTATTTCACTATCGGCTTTATCCATTGGGATTGGGATGGTGGTGGATGATGCCATTGTGGTACTGGAAAATATTACCCGGCATATCGAAAGGGGCAGCTCCCCTCGTGAGGCTGCTATTTATGCCACCAACGAGGTGTGGCTGGCAGTTATTGCCTCTACACTGACTATCGTCTGTGTGTTTTTTCCCCTGACACTGGTGTCGGGTATGACTGGTATCATGTTTAAACAATTGGGCTGGATTGTAACAATAACTATTTTAACATCAGCACTGGCTGCTATCACCATCACTCCTATGTTAAGCTCAAAGTTTCTGGGATTAAAACCGATTAAGAAAAAACCGGGTTGGTTTAGTCATGAACATCTGGTAATACCATTTTTTAACCGGATGGATAATTTTTACGTAAAAACGCTGAAGTGGAGCCTTCACCACAAAAAAATAGTGGTTATCGGTGCCGTTGTCATTTTTTTGGTTTCGATAGTGCTTGCCACTACCCTGAAAACGGAATTTATTCCTGAGACCGACGAAGGTCGTTTCTCAGCAGAAATAGAGCTACCGGCAGGTGTTAGGGTGGATGAAACGGTTAAGATTACCAAGAAATTAGAAGACTTTATCAACAGGGAAATTCCCGAAAAGGTGCTGACATCAACATCTTCCGGAGCCAACGACCAGCAGGCATTGGCGGCACTGTTTTCCAATTCAGGATCAAATATTATTAATGTTACGGTAAAACTAGTTACCTCTTCGGAGCGCGAACGATCCACCTCGGAAATAGCTGATCAATTCCGCTCTTATCTTGATTCTATTCCTGAAATTGTAAAATATAATGTTACTACTGGCGGCGTTATGTCGTTTGGCGGCGGCAATACGGTGGATCTGGAGATTTTCGGTTACGATTTTGATCAGACCACCGCACTGGCCAATCAGATGGCAGAAAGGATAAGAAAAATTGAAGGTGCCAAAAATGTTATTGTAAGCCGGGAAAAATCAAAGCCGGAACTGAGAGTAGTGCTGGATAAAGAGAAAATGACACAAAACGGGCTTAACACAGCGACTGTATCCACCATAATCCGCAACAGAATTCTTGGTTTGACGGCCACCCAGTTCCGCGAATCGGGTAATGAATTCGATGTGCTTGTCCGGTTTGAAGAAGAATACAGAAACTCTATTGTGGATATTGAAAATATCAGTATCCCCACTGCATTAGGTGTAATGAGATTGGGCGATATTGCCACTATTACTGAATTCTGGTCACCGCCCAATATCGAACGGGAACATCGCGAAAGGATAGTGACGGTGAAGGTAACGCCTTACAAAGTGTCGTTGGGAGAAATGGCCAACAGAATAAAAGCTGAGGTAAAAAAAGTTGATGCTCCTGCAGGCATTATGATGAATGTAGGCGGTTCTTATGAAGACATGGAAGATTCGTTTAAGGATCTGGGCCTGTTGTTATTATTAAGTCTTGTTCTGGTGTATCTTGTGATGGCTTCACAGTTTGAATCACTCAAGATGCCTCTAATCATCATGGTGTCAGTTCCATTTGCCTTTACGGGGGTTATCCTTGCCCTGGTAATGACAAAGACAACCTTAAGTATCATTGCTGCATTGGGCGCCATTCTGCTTATTGGGATTGCCGTTAAAAATGCAATTGTGCTGATCGACTTTACCAACCTGATGCGTGATAGGGGCAATAGTCTGGATGAGGCTATCCTTAAGGCAGGCCGCTCACGTTTACGCCCGGTACTTATGACTACATTAACCACTATTTTAGGTATGCTTCCACTGGCCCTGAGTACCGGAGAAGGATCAGAAATATGGAAACCGATGGGTATTGTTGTTATCGGTGGTTTGGTTTTCAGTACACTTGTTACCATGGTCATTGTTCCGGTGGTATATCGTATCGTTGTCAGGCGTACTGAACGAAAAGCAAAGAGAGATGCCGTGGCTGTGATGAAATCTATGAATATTTAAAATTGTGTTGACATGAAAGCAATAATGATTATGTATAATCAGGCCATGACTGAAAAGATCGAGTGCCTTCTTGAAATGCTTAACATACGTGGGTTTACCCAGTGGCCGACAGTGTACGGCACCGGTACCACCGATGGGGAACCGAGAATGGGCACCCATACCTGGCCGGAATTAAATTCGGCTCTGTTGACAATCGTTGAAGACGATATGGTGGATACTGTTTTGGAAAAAGTAAAAAAACTCGACAATCTTAATAAAGAAATCGGTGTCAGGGCCTTTGTGTGGAACGTTGAAAAAACGGTTTAAGGGGATTACACGCTGTAACCGGTTTTTTGGTTGATACTACAACAGTGTTTTTTTTATCTCTGCAGAGATTTTCCTTTTAATCTCTGCAGAGATTTTTCCCAATTATCGGGGATTCCAATAAGATACGTCGATAATTTCACAATAAACAATGTAGTCGTTTTTATAACGATGCAATAGCAGTTTATTTGGTAATTTTGCCTTGTGATATTACAAATCAAAGTCTGATGAACGAGAGGATTTGGAGCAGGAATTTTATATTCCTTATTTTGTCGAATTTTTTGATGTATGTCACTTATTATGCTATACTATCGGCACTTCCTCTTTATCTGGTCAATGATCTTGAGGCGTCGGAAATGCAGGTAGGTATTGTAGTAGGCGCTTATACTATTGCAGCGGTATTAGTCAGGCCCTTTTCGGGTTTTGCTCTCGACAGGTTTGGCCGCAGGGTAGTATTTTTGATAGCCCTGGTCATTTATTCTTTTTTGTTTGCCGGATATCTGGTAGCTTTAAGCATTACTGCCATTTTGATGCTACGCTTTGCACAGGGACTTACGTGGGGGTTCACAACGGTTTCGGGTTCCACAGTGGCGGCCGATATTATTCCTGCTACAAAACGGGGACAGGGAATAGGGTACTTTGCCTTGTCCACCACGATAGGAATGTCGGTGGGGCCGGTGATAGGGCTGTTTATATGTCAGCAGTGGGGCTTTATAGTCGTGTTTCTTGCCTCATGCATTATCAGCCTGATGAGTTTGGCCTGTGCATGGGCTATCCAAATGCGCAAACGTTTTGTTGTTGGCAAACGGATGACATTTCACTGGAACATCCTTTTTGATAAGAAATCTTTGAGGCCTTCGGCCAATGTGTTTATTACCATGATCGCCTATGGAAGTATGCTTTCATTTGTTGCCTTATATGGTCAGGAATTGGGTGTTAAAAATGCATCGCTATACTTTTTGTTTTTATCTGCCGGTATTGCCATAGCCCGGCTTACTTCGGGAAAGGAATTTGACAGGCACGGTCCCCGCAGGATTATCACCGTATGTATTGCACTGTTAATAATAGGGTTTCCTATGCTTGCCCTGGCCAAAAATGCAGTGCTGTATTTTTTTTCTGCCATCATTATCGGTTTTGGCAACGGGGTAATATTTCCAACCTTTCAGTCGATCGTAAATAATCTTGCCAATTCTACCCATCGCGGTGCGGCCAACTCAACCTTATATACGGCTGTGGACCTTGGCATGGGACTGGGTATGGTTATGTCGGGGCTTATAGCGCAAAAAATATCGTTATCGGCAATCTTTTGGGTTAGCGCCCTGGTGTGTGCCGCAGGCCTGTTGTTTTTTCGTTTTGTGGTGCTGGGATTTTACGAACGCCGGTACAGATAGTACAAAATATGTAATTGATGCAAAAAAAAATCCCGGGGATTTCCGGGATTTTTTTTACAAGTTTGAATTGTCTTAGATAAGTTTGGAACCTGCTCTGAATTTTACAACTTTTTTGGCCTTGATGGTCATTTTGGCTCCTGTTTGCGGGTTGCGGCCGGTTCTGGCGTTTCTTTTTACAACATAAAATGATCCGAAACCTACTAAACCAACTCTTTCACCTTTTTTCATGGCGCCGCCAACTGATTTTGTTAAGGCTTCCAAAGCTTTTTTTGAAGAGGCTTTTGATAATTTGCTTTCTTTTGCAATAGCATCGATTAATTCCTGTTTGTTCATGTCTTTAAAATTTAACGTTAATTTATTATTAATTGGTGCAAAAATAATCTAATAAACAAATATTTGCAATAATTGTTTAAAATTTTATCATCAGGCGATTGTTAATAACCATGGCTGGTTGTGGGGAAAAATGGAGATAAAATCGAGAAAAAATATTATCTTATTTTTAACATTTTTGCCCGGTATTCTTTTCCTCCTTTTTTACTGTATAGTAATCATTGTCTCAGAGCCCCGTCATTAATGGGATTGACGGCATGATATTACAAATGTCCTGTGGCTCGTCAGAAGATACAACGAATGATTTTTTTGCTGAAAGATTTTATTTACAATGTTGATCATAGTTTGTCTCGGCTGTTTTGCTGCCCAGCTCCATAGCTTTTTTCCAGTCGGCGCATGCCTCATCATGCCTGTCAAGTGTTTGATTTGAGATGGCTCTGTTGATATATGCTTTAACGTAAGTTGGCTCGATCTCTATGGCCTTGCTGAAATCTTCTATTGCTCCGGCAATGTTTCCCTGTTGGTTTTTACACAACCCTCTGTTCAGATATGTTTCAAAGTCGTTGGGTTTTTTATCAAGGATGACATTATAATCACTGATAGCTTCCTCATATTTTTTTTGCTCATAGCGGCTTAGTCCGCGGTTATAGTAAGCATCATAGTAATCTCCCTTGATTTTAATGGCATTGGAATAGTTTTTTTCTGCATTGGCAAAATCTTTCATCTCAAATTGCGTGTATGCCTTATTGTAATAAGCGTTTGCATGATCGGGTTTGATGGCTATGGCACTGTCATAGTCGCTGAGAGCTTCCGGGAATTTTTTCAGCTTGCCGTTTACCATCCCTCTGCTCACGTATGCGCGGTAGTCTTTAGGCGACATTTCAATCACTTTGCTGAAATCTTCACAGGCCGTCTTATAGCTGGCCAGAATGCTGTAGGCCATCCCCCTGTTGTAAAAAGCATTAACGTATGTCGGTTGCAATATGATGGTTTGGGTATAGTCGCTGATGGCATTTTTATAATCTCGGATAAGGTATCGGCAGTATCCGCGAACAAAGTAAGCGCGAAAAAAACCGCTGTCGGCGGCGATGGCCTTTTGGCAATCTTCAATGGCCTCTTTGTTTTGTCCAAGGTTGCTTTTGAGCACAGCACGGTTGGTATAGGCATCGGCATTGCCGGGGTCAAGCTCTATTGCCGTGGTGTAATCGTCGAGAGCTTCGGCATAATTGCCAATGGCATTGAAAGACATAGCCCTGTAAATATATGCATCGGTATAGGACGACTTTTCTTTTATGGCCTGGGTAAAATCCAGCAGCGCATCAACATAAAGACCATTGTTGTATTTTTCCACTCCTGCCGCATAAAAGTCTTCAGCGGTCTGCGAAAAAATGCGATAGGGGTTTAGTAAAAACAGCAACCCAAGCAAGAGGGTAATTCTTTTCATTTTTATTTTTTTGCAAAGATAGCAATAGCCTGATTTAATAGTTGGTAATAAAACAGGCAGGCTCACGTTTTTATTGTAATTTTGTAAAAAATTTAAGATGGTTTTTCTAACCCGAAGAGAAACATTTAATGCGGCACACAGGTTGTTTCGCGAAGATTTTTCCGATGAAAAAAATCTGGAAATTTTCGGAAAATGCTCCAATCCCAACTGGCACGGGCACAATTATGAGCTTTTTGTTACCGTATGCGGAGATACCGATCCGCAGACCGGAATGATTATTAACCTCAAAACTCTGAGTGAACTTATCAGATTGCATATTATTGACAAAATCGATCATAAAAATATGAATCTCGAGGTTGGTTTTATGAAAGGCAGGATGGCTTCCACCGAAAATCTGGCGGTGGCTATCTGGGAACAGTTGTCGGGACCCGTTGCCAAACACCATGTTATATGCAACCATAAAAAGACCAGAAAAACCACGACAAATTAGAAATACTTTATGACTCAAAAGTTCGTATTAGAAAGAATTCATCGAAATACTCCAGAAAAGGAATTATTGGCGGATTTAATTCGTGTTTCGCAAATAGTTGGAAGAAATCAAATATCCACCAAAGAATATAATCAACTTGGCATTTTCACTTCTTCGACTTATAAAAATAGGTTTGGCTCTTTTGCAATAGCTCTAGAAAAAGCAGGATTATCACCTTTGAACAATAGGAATATATCAAAAGAAGAATTAATTGATGATTTGTCTAGGGTAATAACAGAAACTGGCAACAAACAGATTTCAAGAGAAGAGTATATAAAAAGAGGAAAATATTCTTTTGAACCATTTAGACGAGTTTTTAAGACTTGGTCTAATGCAATAACGGAAGTTGGTTTAACACCTCGAAATTATAACATATCTGATGAGGATTGTTATAAAAATATTGAGGATATTTGGGTTCAACTGGGAAGACAGCCAAGATATTCGGAAATGGTCAAACCATTTTCAAAATACAGTGGTCATTTATACATAAACAGATTTGGAACTTGGACAAAAGCACTTGAAGCATTCGTAGAAAATATTAACTCCGGAGTTCAAACTGAAAATATTATTGATGAAGAAACAAATATTGAGCATGACACAAAGGAACAAATTACACAAGAACAAAGACATAAGACAAAAAGGGAAATTGGCTGGCGTTTAAGATTTCTTGTTTTGCGAAGAGATAATTTTAAGTGTGTTTCATGTGGTAAGTCTCCAGCAACGAACTTAAATACAGTACTCCACGTTGATCATATTATTCCTTGGAATAAATATGGAGAAACAGTAATTGAAAATCTTCAAACATTATGTGTTGAATGTAATATTGGTAAAAGCAATCTTGATTGGAAAGAATGAATGGCTGCCTATAACAGCACCTATGCCCAATAGCCTATGAATGTGTAACTTGAAGCATTGTACCCCGCAGAAAAATTGTACATTTGGACCGTGACGAAGCACGCAAAACGGCTACTGGGCATAGCTGCGCACCGCAAAACTTCATTGTGTGAAAATTTGCGAAACAGAGAATAATTATGTGGAATATTATGGTGAATGAAGTAATAATATCTAAATGAAATCAACAGAAAAAGAAAAGCTAAAAGAAAACGAAA
>Ga0209097_10000790_pt1 | contig 29123 bp, 35 predicted proteins | sample AD_UKC052_MetaG_FD_184419 | JGI IMG/M metagenome (GOLD analysis project Ga0209097, IMG submission 184419) | Active sludge microbial communities of municipal wastewater-treating anaerobic digesters from USA - AD_UKC052_MetaG (SPAdes) (version 2) | ecosystem: Engineered > Bioreactor > Anaerobic >... | reverse complement strand
AGAAATTTTGTATTGCAGTGGTAAAATACGTGCGCTTATTAAGTGCGCTAATTAAGAGTTTTAATGTCACCCATGCCCGGGTGGTGAAATTGGTAGACACAAGAGACTTAAAATCTCTCGACTTTACGGTCGTGCCGGTTCGATTCCGGCTCCGGGCACCATATAAAACAACCACTTATCAATCAAACAGGTTTTCTCGCCTTATTGGCTTGTACCATTTTTGTACCGCCCATCATTTTATCCACAGCAATTTTTAAGTCATCAATCGCTAAATGCGAATATCTGCCTGTCACACCCAAGTTACTATGGCCAAGTATGTCGCGCACCGCCACTAATGAAGCGCCGCCCTTCACCATGAACGATGCGGCGGTGTGTCTGAGGTCATGGAATCTAATATCTGCATCTCCTCTGGCTTTCTCGAATTCTTTTCTTAGCATAGGGTAGGTAACACTCCAGTCCAATCGATTAAGCGCGCATTGGGCGGGTTTATTTAGGGGTATCACACGCGGATTCCCATTTTTGGTTTGATTCAAAATGATCAATCCGCTTACCATGTTTTCCTGTTTGAGGCTAAGCAGTTCACCTTCGCGCAACCCAGTAAAGGCAGCCAGTATGATGTGCCATTTAGATTTTGGTGCCGCTTTGGCCAGCTTGATAACTTGTGGAATGCTTAAGTAAACGTGCCTAGTTTTTTCGCCTGACAGCAACTCTATTTTTATTTGTCTTTGAACCCAGCCCCATTTCCAAGCAAGATTGCATAGTCTTCTCACAATAGCCAATCTGCGATTCACGGTTGCTGCGTTTAGGTGTCGATAAGCTTTACGGATACGCTGTGCTGCGTCTTGTGCTTTATCGATGGGAGTGTCTTGAATGTGCGGGCGTATGAGTTTGATGGTTTGTAACAGCTTTTTATAGTGCTTGATGCCTTTAGCTTCTCCTTCCAACCATCTGACTGCAGCATCTTCTAATGTGTAGGTCTGTTGACCGAGCTTGCCGCTGATAATAGCTTGTCTAGTTTGTGCTTCGAGAGCTTTGGCCTGCTCATAGGTGGCACCTGTTCCTGCTGAAAATGAGTGACGCTTCCCATTGTTTTGGAATCGTACCCACCATGTGTCGCCTCTTCGATATACTGGCACAACTCCTCCCGCTTAAATCTGATTGACTTTCCAATGCGTACATAGCGCAATTTTCCGCAATTGATAAGCCGTTGAACTGTGCGTATTGATACATTCAACTCCTCTGCAACTTCATCAATTGCCATTAAGCCCATATCTTCATCCCTGTATGTGTTAGCGTAGCGGCGCATGAATGCATTGCTTGGTCTTGCGCGTATATCCAGTCAGTTCTACTAAATCTGTTTGCTCTAAAAATAAGTTCGTGTATCTATTGATATGATTAAATTTAGTTTCGTGGTTACTTTAAAGATGGTTGAACTTAACCAACATGACTGTTAATATACGATATAACGTATTAAAATGTCAACGGTATTTCGTATAAATTAACAAAGGAGCTAGGTATGAACAATAAGCTGATTAAAATTGTAATAATCTCAATGCTCATTCAGGCAGTGATTGCGTGCTCACCAACGGAAAAAACTTACACCGTGCCAGAGTTAAAGAAAGACGAAGCTTTAAGGGTTAAAGTCAGTGAGTGGTGTCGTGAGAGCCCTGGGGAGCGCAGGGATGTGCCTAACTGTGAAAACGCAAGGCGTGCATTGCAAGAATTACAATTTGAAGCGGCCAAAGCCAATATAGGGAAGTAGGTTGCTGATTTGGTACCTGAGCGTTATTCATCAAAATCCAACTCAAGTTGGATACACAGCTGAACGATATTATTGGCCTGTCGCGGTACTTTTTTGCGCGGTTTCGATGAGTTTCTTGAGATCAGAAAGTCTGCTCACCGCGTCATCTATTGCATACTCGGGTGTTTCGGCTAATAGTTGATTGGCTATTTTTCTTTTAGGCGTATCGTTGTTAGCATCTATGCTGCCTTTGCCAAAGAACAGCCACTCTTGAGTCACCTCTAGAACCTCGCATACCTTAAAAGCATTTTCAACCACCATTGTTTTAGACTTCCCTGACAGCCAGTCGCCAATGGTGCCTGGGCCAATGCCTGTCGCCTTGGCCAAATCAATTGATTTCAGGCCTTTGCGCTCTAATGCTAAACGTAATCTAGTACTTAAATTCATGGTCAAAGTATTACATAAAATAAATACGGAAAGTCGTTGACAATTAAATACGGTATAACGTATTATTCATTGTATGACACCTAAAACACAAATGGCAGTGATGATTGTTGGATCCCTAAAAATACTGAATTATTTGGGCGGACTGGCCGCTGCTTGGTAACCAAATCATGAAAACTCTCTACATTGGCATACAAAAGGGCGGGGTAGGCAAATCCACACAAACTTGCCAGCTGGCTTTTTACGCAAGATCACAAGGCTATCGGGTATTAGTGATTGATTTTGATGATCAAGCCAACACCACGCATTGTTTGGCGCGCAGTGGCAAAGTGACGCCATTATCCAAAACGGTGACTGAAGTCATGATGCAACCAGTCAGCATTATCCCAGATAACAGTGGTTTTAATATATTGGCTGCTGATGGCCATTTCAATAGCGTGCTGGTAGAACAAGCGCGTGTGAAAGTTGAGGTTGACGGCATACAAACTGAACTATCCTCACTTGCGCATCAACACTTTGCCCAGTTTTTAGAAAGCATGGATGCACATTATGACCTTTGCATTATCGACGGGCCACCATCGCTAGACATCAGGGTCACGATTGCACTTACCTTGGCCGATGCGGTATTAAGTCCCATTGAACTCATGCAAGAATCCATTGAAGGCATGAGTAATACGCTGTATGGCCAGCGCGGTATTCTCAATATTAAATCGCTGTTGAACCCCAAGCTGCAATTTCTAGGGTTCTTACCGAATAAAGTGCAAAGCAATGACACACAACGTGCTGCCCTTAAAGAACTGAATGAGCGCATAGGCCAGCATTTCTTCATTAACAACGAAGGCGTGGTTGCTTTAATTTCACTGCGTTCTGCGATCTCTGAATGCCAAAAACAAGGCATATCGCTTGCCGATATTGTTAAAACCAACACCATGGCTCGCAGTACCTGGGCAAGCCTGCGTAAGATATTTGATTTGATATTAGCGCGTATTGGCGTGGAAGATCAAGTTCAAGTCGAGCATGACCAAGTAGAGAGTGGCAAGACTGAACCTGAGACTGGCGAGCGTGTAGCTGACAATGTCATTGATTTAGCCGCACAAAAAGCCAAAGTTGGCGGGCAGTTGGGTTAGATACAAATGAATGCGGCCACTAAACTTAAAACCAGTTTTGACCTGAGCGCTTTTGATCAGTTGGCGCATGGTGCATTCGGCACAAACAAAACACCTAAACCCGACAATCAACTTAATGTGGTGTTAGCTATTCCGTTGAGCCAAATTATCGAGGATGCGCATCAGCCGCGTAAAAACTTCCATGATGAACACTGGCAGGATTTTGTCAGCGACATCAAACGCAGGGGTGTTCAAACGCCCATTCATGTGCGGCCTGCAGTAGATGGCATTTATACGATAATTCACGGTGCAAGACGTTACCGCGCTGCACTTGAGGCTGAGTTAAGCACGATAGCGGCGATTGTTCAGCAAGATGCGATGGTTTTTGATGATTACAGCCAAGTGCTTGAAAACACCAAACGCGCCAACATGGCCGCCATGGATATTGCGCTGTTCATTAAAAAGCGCATTGCAGCCGGGGATAGCAAGGGCAAAATCGCGGAACAATTATCAGAAAGCGCGAGCTACATCAGCTTTCATTTGGCCTTAACTGAAATGCCTGTACTGATAGAAACTGCCTATAAAGCTGGCAAAGTGAAGGGCGCACAGCTGGTTTATCAACTGAATAAACTCTACGACGCATCACCCACATTAACAGAATCGATCATTAATCAGCATGATGAGATTACCAATGCGCTTATCCTGCAAGCGCGTAAATCGTTAGAAGCCGATGCAAGCTCTGAGTCTGCGCTAAAACAGTCTGATGGCGATAATGCAGCCACCCCACTTGTAACGACGCAAACACTTCCTTATTTCGACCCGCGCAACAAAGAACCTGCCAGCGCTAAGCTGGAAAATCCAAGCAAGATTAAGAAGCCGTTACTGCTGGCCTATTATCAAGGCAATCAATCCTGTGTAGTGATGCTACACGAACGACCAACAGCAGCTGGTTTCGTATGGATCAAATTAGACGATACAGGGGAAACAATAGAAGTGCTTGCTGAGCAGGTAAAACTCAGCGTTCTGACTGAAGCGCAGGGTAGGGAATAGGCGCAGATATGCTAGACACACTCATCATTCAACAATGCGCGCCTATGATTGACCATCATCTCATGCAAAGTGTCATTAGTGTGGAATCTAGCCACAATCCTTATGCAATCGGTGTTGTAGGTGCGCATTTACTACGCCAGCCACAAAACCTAGCCGAAGCTAAAGCGACAGCTAGTTACCTAGAGCAGGCAGGTTATAACTATTCCATTGGTGTCGCGCAAGTCAATCGTAGCAACTTCAATCGATTTAACCTCAGTCTAAACAATGGATTTGACCCCTGTACCAATTTAAACGCTGGCGGCCAAATATTGGCGGAATGTTTAAACCGTGCGATGGCACAAGGCTATCAACAACAAGCTACTCACAAAGCTCTGTCTTGCTACTACAGTGGACAACTCAATTCCCACGCGGGCATACAGTATGCCAACAAAGTGATGGCGAAGCTAACGCTAGTATCCAGTAAAGCCGATTACTGGCTGACCGAAACGAAATCACCAATGAAAACAATCAACACGGGCAGTGCGGTGGTGTTTTAAAAATTGAAGGATTTATACATCAGGATAAAATTTTTAAGATAAAAAGGAAAATAATCAATGCAAAGATTAGTCAGCACACAAAAACAAGCAACACGTACAAAACAATGTGAAACAGGGATTCAACTGGTAAGCACTATTTTGTCTATCAGTGCATTGGCGGTAGCAACGCCTGCTTATGCAGGCTTAACCGCAGGCACTAACATGCTGAATCAGGTTGTGGCATGGTTAGGCGGCTTGGCATTAGGGGTTACAACGATTGTCATCATGTGGAACGGTTATAAGGTGATGACGAAACAAGCGCAGTTTGCTGATTTGGCCAGTGTGTTTATTGGTGCGGTCGTTATCGGCGCAGCAGGTGCAATCGCGTTGATTGCTGTGACGCCATAAATATGAGCGATCCCGTATTTAAAGGCTGTACACGTCCATCGATGCTGGGTGGCGTGCCGCTGATGCCGCTAATGTTCGTAGTGCTGCCTTTGGTACTAATCGGCATGTGGGGCTTATGGTTAAAACCCATCATTGGGCTTATCGCTTTGGTGTTAATGATTCCGATATTCATCGTCATGAAAATCATCTCTAAGTTTGATGACCAACGACTGATGCAGCATGTACTCAGGTTACAAATGAGTTTAAGGCATCGTAATGCGCAGTTTTGGGGCGCAAAAAGTTACGCACCCGTGCGCTATAAAAAACGTAAATAATGCGTGAACAACTCATGAAAATACAAGCAAAAAGCTAGGGCAGAAATGGACACCTCAATTGTGCTGCAAGCCGATACACAATGGTTTCATTTATTTAGATCCATGATAGAAAACGGTGACATGGCCAAGATGAGTGGCTCATCAATAAAAGTGTATTTGGTGATTAAATCGCACTGTAATTTCAATACAGGCGCATCTTTTCCTAGCCTAGAAACCATCTCGCTAAAGTCTGGGCTTTCTAATCGGCAAGTCATGCGCTGCATTAAAGAATTGCAAGATTTAGCCTATATCAATATGCAAAAACGAGGCAGAAATAACCTTTATGTGTTACGAGAAAAGCTGGCAATTCGTGACCTATTTGGCAATACCGCAGCTGAGGCGTCATGGGATTATGTGCCCACCATGGTGAGCAATACCATAGATGAGTTGAAGCAATATATCAAATCAGCCCTACCTGAAAGCGGGCAGATTATTCAGATTGAGAACCTACAAATTAACATCAACAACGTTTCTGGCAATGGCAATCACATCAGTCATCAGCCTGTCGATTTAAGTAAATTTAATCCTGATATGCAGGACTTGATCAGAAAGTTTGCCGAGAAGAGTGGGCTCACCATTGAACCTATTAGCAATGAAACAGAGCATTAAGCACATGTTTAATGCAAGAGTAGGTGACCAAAAACAGGTGACACCAGTGTCGTATATTTCCCGCAAATACCAGACATGGGTGTCATGTGTATAACTGCAAATTGTTGTGGATAACTGAAAAATAGCTGACACCCGTGTCTTGTGTATAACTCAAATAGGTGACATGGGTGTCAGGGTTTAGCCCTGAATAGGTGACATGGGTGTCGTACTAAAGAGATTTAATATATTTAAAAGCTTTTAAAAAGAGTGAGTGCGCAAAAAGTTGCACTCAAAATAATGATTAAAAAATGACGAATAAAAAAATGACAAGCAAATTGAAATTCAATATTGAGACTAAAAAACCATGACGGCAAAGCATCAGCATATTGCGAATCACGAAATCACTGCGTCACAAGACTTGCCCTACAGCAGTTTGGTGACGGATTCGGTGGTGCGTAATCGAGATGGCACGTATGTCTGCACTTGGCGTATTGATGGCATTCCATTTGAAACCACTGATGCCGTTGATTTAAGTATTAAAAAAGAGGCGCTCAACCAACTGATTCGCGGCTTGGGCGAGGTAGCTTTGTGGTCGCATCGTATTCGTCGTCAATACCAGGATCAATTTCAGCAGCCGTATCCCGAAGCGTTTTCAGATAGCTTGGCTAAGCGTTACTACGCAAGCTTTGACGGTTATAACATGATGCAGAACGAAACTTATCTGACCTTGTGTTATCGCCCGTATGGCAGAGTGAAAAGCGGCTTATTTGGTCGGGTGATTAGCCTGACAGAAAAATCAGAACGTGCCCTCAAGGATGCTGAAAATCATGCCTTGCGCAAAATGGCAGAATTGATCGCACAAATTCAAGTCTCGCTTAAGGCGTACGCGATAGAAAGACTCAGCACCTACCAAGAAAACAACATTCAGTATTCGCAACAATTGTCCTTTTACGGTTACTTGCTCAATGGCGTTTGGGAAAAAGTCCCCGTCACTCATCATTGTATTCGGGAGATATTGCAGACCTCACGATTGTTTTTTGTGGGAGAAAAGTTAGAAATACGCGCGCCTAATCAAAAGCGATTTGCCGCATTGCTAGATCTGAAAGATTACCCAGAAAATACGGATTCAGGCTGTTTAAATGGCTTGCTTTACACGCCTTATGAATATATTGAAACACAAAGCTTCTCAATTTTGGACAAGCCAACAGCCAAAGATAAATTAGAGCGGCAGCGTAATCAGCTAATTACCACCGAAGACGCGGGCGTTTCACAAATCAATGCGCTGAATGTGGCACTAGACCAGCTCACGAATGGTGATTTTGTCTACGGCGAATATCATTACACGCTTGCGGTGCTGGGTAGCAGCTTAGATGAAACAAGTCGCAATATGGCACATGCAAGATCTGTGTTGAGCGATGAAGGCTATCAAACCGCCTTGCTTGACTTGGTCGCCGATGCCGCGTGGTTTGCCCAGCACCCAGGCAATTGGAGCAATCGCCCGCGTGAGGCGTATCTTACTTCACGCAACTTTGCGGGCTTGGCTGCCATGCACAGCTTTGGTACAGGTAAGCGCGATAACAACCCGTGGGGTGAAGCCGTCACCATTCTAAAAACACCTAATGGTGCGCCGTATTACTTTAACTTTCATGGTACGGATGAAGATGACGATTCAATCGATAAAAAAGCCCCTGCCAACACCACCATTATTGGCATGACAGGTTCAGGCAAAACCGTGCTTGAATTGTTTTTGCTGCTGATGACCTTGAAATATCAGCCGACAATCGTGTTTTTTGATAAAGACCGTGGTGCGGAAGTTGCGCTGCGTGCATTAGGCGGTAATTATCGCGTACTTAAAAAAGGCGTGCCGACAGGGTTTAATCCGTTTCAGCTAGACAACACCGAACACAATATTCGCTTTTTAGTCACCCTAGTGCAAAGCCTTGTGCCATATCCACTCAAAGCCAATGAAAGCATGGAATTAGAACGTGCAATACGCGTCATGATGGGCTTTGACCGCGCCAATCGAGGCCTGTATGCCATCTGTCAGCAGCTTGATAATACCCAAGAAAATGGTGTACACGCATATTTGCAAAAATGGTGTCGTGGTGGCAGCCATGGCTGGGTGCTGGATAATGGTGAAGACACCATAGATTTAAGCCAAGGTCGCTTATTTGGTTTTGATGATACAGCCTTTTTAGAAGACAAAGAACTGTTAGCCCCTGTGACCATGTACTTGCTACATCTCACAGAAAACCTCATCGATGGTCGTCGCTTTATTTATGTGATGGCGGAGTTTTGGAAGCGCTTAGAGCTACCTGAATTCACCGATTTTGCCGTCAACAAGCAATATACCATTCGTAAACAGAATGGCTTTGGTATTTTTGATACACAAAGCCCAGCGCAAATTCTTAAAACACCGCATCTTGCCGCCATGGTGGAGCAATGTGCGACGCAGATATTTTTACCCAACCCAAAAGCGGACTACGATGATTACGTGACAGGCTTCAAAGTCACTGATATGGAGTTTCACACCATCCGAACCCTCGGTGAAGCCAGTCGACAGTTTCTGGTTAAGCAAGGGCATCAATCGACGGTGGTCACTTTAGACCTGAGTAGCCTAAATGAAATGCTCGATGTGCTGAGTACCTCTTTAGACAACGTAGAAATACTCGACAAAATACGCGCTGAAGTGGGCGACAACCCGCAAAATTGGCTGCCGATTTACCTAGAGCGTTTAGCGTTGCGTAAAGCAATAGCCAAACAGAGTAGGGTGCAAAAATGAGATTAGTTTACGCATTAATTTCGTCTGAATGTTTGTGCAACAGTCTATTCGCCAGAGTTTGCCAGCCACCATGTACACACAATATCTTTCGTTAAAAGGAATCAGACCATGAATCATCACCGTCAACTGCCAGCATTAAACTTAGCAATCGCCACCTTATTGATTGCCATACCGCCGCTAGTACAAGTCAATCTAGCGCAAGCGGATGATGTACTCACAGGCTTGGTTAAATTGTCCTGCGAAGCCATATTGTGCCTATCAACAGGTTCACCTCCGAATGAATGCTCGCCGTCGCTCACGCATTACTTCGATATTGACTTTGATGATTTTAGCGACACCCTAGACGCACGTATCAACTTTTTGAATTTATGCCCAGTGTCGTCACAGACACCACAAATGCAATCACTTGTGCAAGCCATCGCGCATGGTGCAGGCAGATGTGATGCCGCATCACTTAACGCCACGCTGCTTAGTTATACAGGTGGTGGAATCATAGGTGGCTTTGGTGCGGGCTGTATCTCAAGCACGAAACCCAGCTATTGCAGCGCCTATGAAGGTCATGAATATACCGATTTAGGTCAGGGCGCACATTATGTGATAGACCCGCCGCAACAATCAGGCTTTTGGCCATTTCAAGGCATAGGCAGCGGTTATGGTGGAATTGGCAGTATCGGCATTGGTGGCAACTACACGACCCCAAAAACTTGCGGGCATTGGGTTAATTAAATGTGCAATTATTTTTTACGTAAAAAATGAACAGATTTAAATTTTACCAAGGAGGGTTTGAATTGAAACAAATTGCTATTAAAAAATCAATGTTAGCTGTTGTACTGACCACGAGTGCACTCATGACTAGCTCAGCCTATGCAGGCGGCATTCCTGTGATTGATGCAGCCAATCTAGTCAACACCCTAGAAAATATCAAAAAATGGGAACTGCAACTCACCGCCATGAAAGACCAGTTTAACCAACAAGTGCAGCAATACACGGCACTGACTGGTAATAGAGGATTTGGGAGTGTATTGAATGACCCCGCCTTAAAAAAATACCTGCCTGATGATTGGAAAAGCGTTTATAGCCAAGTGTTAAGCCCAGCATTAGAACATCCCGCCATTTGCGTCGGGTTTGCAGGTGTTGAACTAACGCGTTGCGAAACGCAAGCTAAAAAGCACTATCAAGACCAGCTGGGTTTTGAAAATGCCTATAACATCAGTGTGGCACTACAAAGCCAAATTCAAGGCCTGATGAATGAAATAAATAGCACGACCGATCCTAAGTCTATTGCAGAGTTACAAGCGCGTATCGCAGGCGAGCAGACCAAATTACAAAACGCCATGATGCAGATGCAACTGAGTACGCAGTTAGCGGAAGTTAAAAATAAGCTCGTCATACAGCAACAAAAAGAAGCGAACTATGCTGCCGCTAAAGCAAGAGTTGGTGCTGTTGGCACTTACCCAGCACCGATTACGGATTGGCATTAGTGGTGATGCTAAACATCACTCATTGCGTGCCTAATCAAGCGACCGCCATCAACGCTTCGGGGTTTTGTTCGGCTATTTTAAGCAGCGTTTTAGCTGCGCCAGAGGGCTTGGCGCGACCTTGTTCCCAGTCTTGCAGGGTGCGTACAGACACGCCTAATAAATCAGAAAATTTACTTTGGCTTAAGTGCATTTTATTGCGGATATTAGCAATTGGTGAAAGCTCTACGCGCACATTACCTGCCTTCATTTGTTTGGCAGAGGTAATTAAGTCTTCACAAAATTGTGCTAATTCTGGATCTTCAATTTTATTTATTTTTAATCTCATTTTTCGACCAATTCAGCTAAGTAGGGCGAGGCTTAATGCCAAACGCATAACAGAATTAAGCCGCTTCCGCCAACTCAATACGCACGCTATGTCCAGCGCGCGTGGCAAGTTGTATCAGCGTATCCAAGCTAAATTTATCAAATTTACCGCGCACCAAGTCAGAAACGCGGGCTTGAGATACACCAAAGCGTTTTGCAGCCTCACTTTGTGTCCACTGATGCTTGTCTATTTGCTTTGCGATATCACACATCAATTGCGCGCGCATTGCCAAAATAGTTGCTTCAGCATCATTAAAACCCAAATCAGCGAACACGTTGCCGCTAGATTCGGTAATCATCAAATCAGGGTCAGTTGTTTTCATGGTTTACTCTCCAATCGATTTATTACGTTTAATCGCCAAGTCAATATCTTCTTTACGTGTGGCTTGCGTTTTCTTTTGAAAGCTATGCAACACATAAATAAAGTCTTCGTGTTTGGCAATATAAATGACACGAAACTCACCAAGCTCGTGTACACGAAATTCATAAACGCCTCTGCCTATACTTGGCATAGGCTTAAAGTCTGTGGGCATCAGTCCCTCTTGAACACGGCGCAGTTCAAAACCACACTGGCTACGCGCCTCTTGCGGAAAATCACGCAGGTCGTCAAGGCTGCTACCTACAAATTTAATTGGCTTCATGCAAACGATTATATAAGTATTGATATAGAAAATCAAGCAGGATTTAAACTACAACAATTAAAGGTACACCATGTTTAATTACATTGGCGGTACATTCTTCTCATTTGTTGATGCTTACGTGAATAGCATCTCAGCCGCACTCAGCCTCGCCTTAATCGGTGTTGTGACAGCTGCGCTGACGGTTTATTACCTATTTGTAGGCTATGCCGTCATGCGTGGTGAGGTGCATGCGCCACTGGTTACGATTGTGTGGAAATCAGTCAAGATGAACCTGATTTTATACATTGCTTTATCGGCTGGCGTTTATCAGACATTTGTAGTGGTTAATGTGGGCGATGTTATGGCACAAGCGATGACGAGCATTTCAAATGCAAGCTCAGCAAGTGCTGGTGCTACGGTATGTGTACCAGCTGGCACTGGCACACCAGCCGTATTGTCAGTCATTGATTGTAATTTTGAAAAGCTACTAGTACCTTACGACAGCATCAAGACAGCCGCCAAAGGCATAGACTGGTATGACGTTCCATCCGCTTTATCGCTAGAAGTGTCTTCAGGTTTGTATTCCCTGTGTTTAATGGTGTTGGTGTTAGCGGTTGCCTACACCTTATTTACCACCCAACTCACTTTGTCTCTCGTTTTAGCGGTCGGGCCATTATTTATCGCGGCTTTAGCTTTTGAGCCGACTAAAAGTTATTTTGAGGGCTGGAAAAATAAAATAGTGTATGTCCTGATTCTGAATCTTTTTATCGTCATTTTTTTAGGTCTCGTCTTCATCATTGTGAATGGTTACATCATTCATTTGGGCTTTAACGTGGATCGTTCCGCAGATTTTATCGGCGTGCAACAAGTGGAAGCCATTAAATCGGTATTAAAGCTTGCCGCCATCATGGTGCTGTTCGGCTATATGTTTACCAAACTCGACAACATAGCCCACAGTTTAGTGGGGGGGGGAGATAACTCAGGTGGACTCGGTTTAATGCTAGCCACTGCGGCATTAGGCAGACAAGCTTGGAGAGCATTAAGCAGCAATGTCGGTTCTGGTGGCGGAACTGGTGCTGGGGGAACAATCGCGCCAGCGGGCGGTGGTTTTAGTGGCGCTTTAGGTCGAGGGCTACAAGCTGCTGGGCAAGGGGCAGGCGCAGGTGCTTTAGCCATAGGTCAAGGCATGGGTGCAGGCGCATTAACGGTAGGGCAAGGTACTAGAAGTATTGCTAGGCACGTTGCCCATCAAATTTCCACTCGCATGCGTCAATAAACCTAACTTTAAATATTACAAGCACAAGGACAATGATGATTGAATTTGCAAAGAGACTAGTCAACTCAGCCAAACAAGCGTTTACAAATGACAAAACAGATATTCACCAACAGGCTCGAGACTGGGAAGCCTCGCAAACGCTTGCGTTGATGCAATCTGAATCGCGGGCTTGGAAGATCGCTGGCGTATCGACAATGTTGACAGCTCTAAGCGTCACGGGCTTAGTGGCGATGCTGCCATTTTATAAAGTCGTACCCATGACTTTTTTAGTGGATAAAGCCACCGGTGCAGCGCAATTGGTAGATACCAGCACGGCCATCTCCATGAGTTCAGAACAATGGGACAAGCACTGGGTGGAAGAGTACGTCAATAGTCGTGAGCGTTACAACTGGATGCTATTGCAGTACGACCACGATAAAACCATGGCGTTGTCAGGGGATGAGATTGCAAAAACTTATGATGCGCTTTATCAAGGGGCGAATTCCATTGATAAGCAGCTAAGTAATTATACCGAACGTCGCATTCATATTGTTACGAGTACGCTACCGCCAAGCAATCCTGGTACCGCAGTAGTGCGTTTTGAGCGCAGTACGCGCGAACGTGGGCTAGATATTGAAATTGGCGCAGAATATATTGCCACGCTGAGTTATACCTACCAAAAACCGACATTACGCACTTTAGAAAAAAACATCGTAGCCAATCCAAGCGGATTCAAAGTCACAGGCTATGTGGTGGATAAAGTCAATAAAAGCATCAACTCTGTAGAAACTAGTCCAGTCGCGCAAACTACAAGCAATAGCGAGGGGCATGCACAATGAAATTAATCGTTTATCCAACATGGTTTCTCGTGTTTGGCCTGTTGATTGCACATACACCAGTTTATGCAGAAGCCCTTGACACAAAAGTACAGCGGATTGCTTATGACCCCAATGTAGCCATCCTTATTAAAGCTAAACACGGCTATGTGACGCATGTTGATTTAGCGATTGACGAACATATTGTCAAGGACGGAGTAGGTGGCGGCGACGGTAATAATTGGATGGTTTCCGCCAATGTAGGCAGTAATTTCATTCTCATTAAACCTAAAAAGAATGCGCATGACTGCAACCTCATCGTTAAAACAGATAAGCGTAGCTACGTATTCGATTTACGCGTATTAAGTCATCGTGCTGTCGATAAAGGCACTTGGCGTGTCGCATTTACTTATGAAAATGAGCCACCGACACTTGCGGAAATCAAGCAACAAAGGGCGCAAGCAGAACTTGCGCAAATTAAAGCGCAGCAGGCGATACTGCCGCCCGTCAAAAACACTCATTACAGCATGCAGGTGATGCCGCAATCTGAAGGCATTGCACCCAAAGCAGCGTGGGATGATGGCAATTTCACGTATTTGTATATTCCCAACCATAGGGAAATTCCTGCGGTATTCAGAGTAACTGTCGATGATAATCAACTCAATCACAACGAAACCACTCGCCATGAAACCATGGCCAACATGCACATGGCAGGTGATAACAAAGACACAATCGTGATTCATGGGGTCGCCAAACAGTATGTATTGCGCTTAAGCCAGCAAGTGGTGGGTGTTTGGAATGAGGCTTATGACATCGACGGTGGCAGCCCGCAACATGGCACGGTTATTCCCAATGTGTCGCGCAAATTGGTTGAGTAACTCATGACTACGACTCAAATCAACGCACCAGAAAACGCAAATTCGTCATTAGAAGCTGAACAAGCAACGTCTTTCAAAACGGATATTCAGGCAAGCTATAAACCGCAAAAGAATTGGCTCGGCATGTTGCTGATAGTAGCTGTCCCCTTGTTGTTTGCGGGCACGCTCTACATTGGCTATAGCAAGTTAAAAACGCATCAAGCCGCACAAAAGAATGATAAGAAATCACAAAAAGTGGTGATCGAAAATAAAGTGCGGTCATTGGGTGCGGAAGGTGATCCCATCCATATTGCGCCTGTTGGTCAATTTACCGCTACGCCTATATCCACGGCGGCATCAACGCCTATGCCTAGCACGTCGGCTTATACCGCAACGCCAATTCCAGTGGTTAGTAACCAGACGTCCACAGCTAGAACAGGTATGCCGAATACCACATCTACGCCACCAACCAGTCGCTATGATGCACCGATTGTTATGACGCAGGGCACTGTGTCTTTAACAGGCGATACGCTTATAGGCAATGCAGGCTTAGCTATTAACACGGATGTCAATGCAGAGACTAAGAAAGTTACACTAAACGAGACCCGCGCTAACGGCTTGCAATTAGCGCCAACCGCAACACCGAAAGCCAAAGCAAAGTTGCTCGGTAACCGTAATTATATCTTGGCCAAAGGCAATACATTTGATTGTGCGCTGGAGTCAGCCATCAACTCATCCAATTCTGGCTTGGTGACGTGTATCACGACCAGTAATAGCTATTCTGATAATGGCAAGGTGGTCTTGGTCGAGCGCGGTTCACTACTGACAGGTGAATATATTGGCTTAAAGCAAGGTGATACGCGGCTGGCCGTATTGTGGGAACGCATTAAAACGCCTGAGGGTGTGGTGATTGAACTGAATTCACTAGGGACGGATGCGCTTGGCCGTAGCGGTTTTGATGGCGATGTTGATAAACATTGGTTGGAACGTGTCGGCGCAGCTATTTTGCTGTCTACCTTTAAAGACTTAGTCGCGTATGAAACCGCAAAAAACAGCAATGGCACGACGATTGCTTTCCCGAGCGCACAAAGGTCTGGTGAGGATGTGGCGAGCCAGATACTGAAACAATCCATTAACCTGCCACCCACACTCACTAAAAACCAAGGTGAACGCATTGCTATTCTAGTGGCGCGTGATTTAGATTTTTCAGATGTGTATGCCTTGGCAATGACGAATGAGGGTAACTAACCGTGCCTGATGACACCGTATTGTCTGCGCGAGTTAATGACAGCGATATTAAAGGCGACGAAAGCCTACGTTTGCTGCTTGCGCCGATTGAACGCTATTTAAATCAAGACCATGTCACTGATATTTTTGTGCATAAGCCTTATGAGCTGATTCTTAAAAATCATAAAGGTCGTCAAAAAGTAAGCGTACCCGGACTCAGTCTTGAATACTTACAGCAAATTGCTGTGGCCGTCGGCAACTATAGCAATCAAGGTATCAACAAAACTACCCCGATTTTATCGGCAAATTTACCTAATGATGAGCGGATTCAAGTGGTGCTGCCGCCTGTGGTGCAAAAAGGCTTGGTTAATTTATCAATTCGCAAGCCCATGTTACTTACTAAAACCATGGTCGAATACAAAGCTGACGGGGTATTTTCTGAAACGATATGGCTGCGCCCACGTGAATTGTCATTGGCTAAAGAGGATGTCGCGCAAGCGATGCGATTGCTCAGTAAAAAAGATATTCATTTAATCAATTTGCTCGAGCATCAATTATTTGATCAGTTTTTTATCGACAGCGTAAAAGCCGATAAAACCATCGGCATTGTCGGTGAAACAGGTTCAGGCAAAACCACGTTTTCTAAAATGCTATGCCAATTTATCCCACAACACGAATCGATTATTACCATTGAAGATGCGCGTGAATTGTTTTTACCTAAGCATGAGTACGTGGTGCATTTGACCTATAGCAAAGGCGGCCAAGGGCAAGCCAAAGTCACCCCTTCTGATTTAATTCACAGCAGCATGCGTATGAATCCAGACCGTGTGTTATTGGCCGAATTACGTGGTGCTGAAAGTTATGATTATCTTAAATTGTTACTCAGTGGGCATGGCGGTAGCATCACCAGTTGGCACGCAGGTTCGCCAACCGAAGCGATTGCGCGCTTTGTTTTTATGGCCAAAGAACACCCTGAATCGATTGCTTATCAAGATGTGGCGATTAAACGCTTGCTGTTAAGTGCCGTTGATGTCATCGCGCATTTAGAAGAGAGACCGATTTTCGATGACGATCAAGTAGAAAACGAAGTACAAATCGGTACGGAATACAAAATGACCGCTATTTACTACAACCCTTTCCAAAAGCTAAACCTAGCCTTTGAAACATAGAGAAAAATAAGGAATTTACATGACCAACTTCACCATAAAACACTTGCTCACTATGGCCATGATCAGCGCATTGGCGCTTGCAGGATGTACAAGCTCCAACAAACTGATTGTGCCTGATGGCTCAAAGCGTGTGCCGATTAATCGTGAAACAACCATTCACGGGGCAAGTATTCACCAAGGCGCAATCGTTAAGTATGATGAAGCAGCTTAAATCCGCCTACAATCAAAATCAAACGCTAGTTAAAACCCTAGGCGTTTTGCTGCTGGTATTGGCCGTGATTCCGCTTGTCATGCTGCTCAGTGGTACGTTGGTATTGCTTAGCTTTAAATACAACCCAATGACTTATGGTGTCAATGTGTGTTTCTGGGCTTGGCCAGATTATTTAGCTGCGTGGCAACACGGTGAATTGTTGGGCGGCGGCAAGCGCCTTGCACTGGCAGGCATTGCCAGCTTGGGGATGGTTTATCTGGTATTGCCCATATTGATTGCTATGGCGCTGCACGAAAAAAGAGCCTTGCATGGCAGTGCGCGCTGGGCAACTTTTACTGAAGTGAGCAAGGCAGGGCTGCTCGGCAATACAGGGATTGTTGTCGGTAAATATCGCGGCAAAACGCTACGTTTCCCTGGCCAGCAGTTTGTGCTGTTGGCCGCACCTACCCGCAGCGGTAAAGGAGTAGGTGTGGTGATTCCAAATCTACTCAGCTACGAAGAATCCGTCTGCGTGCTCGATATTAAACAAGAAAACTTTGATATTACGGCGGGTTATCGCCGAGACGTACTAAAGCAAGCCCTGTATTTGTTTAACCCGTTTGCTGAAGACGTTGATAGCCAAGGCAAGCCCGCACCACGCTCACACCGTTACAACTTTCTAAGTGCCATTAGCAAGGGCGCATTTAGGGTAGGCGATGTCATCACCATGAGCAATGCCATTTGGCCTAGTGGCGGCAAAGAGGCTTTTTGGAACGATAACGCGCGCAATTTATTTTTGGCGGTGACGCTATTTTTGTGCGAATTGCGTGACCAACGTGAAGAGGAGGGGCTTGCATCAGAATTGCCAGATTACCCTGTCACCATGGGTGAAGTGCTACGTCAAACCTCAGGACGTGATTCAGGTTTACCGATTAAAAAATACTTTACTGAACGCATCATGCCCTACGACTGGTTAAGTGGCGAGTGTCGTGGCGCATTCACTACCTTCCTCAATGCCAGCGATAATGTGCTGTCAGATATTTTAAGCACCTTTAATGCGCCGCTGTTGCCTTGGCGCAATCCGATTGTAGATGCGGCCACCAGTGCATGCGATTTTGATGTGCGTGATGTGCGCAAACAGAAAATGTCCATTTACATCGGCATTACGCCGAATAAATTGGACGATGCCAAACTCATTGTTAACTTGTTATTTAGCCAGTTAGTCAATCTCAACACCAAAGAACTGCCACAAAAAAATCCAAGCGTACTCAAATATCAATGCCTGCTGCTGATGGACGAATTCACCAGTATTGGGGTGGTGAACATTATCGCAAAATCAGTTGGCCATATTGCGGGTTACAACTTGCGTCTGTTACCGATTATACAAAGCACCGCGCAATTAGAATCCGCGACCAACTATGGTAAAGACGATGCGAGAACGCTGATTACCAATCACGCCATGCAGATTGTGTATGCGCCACGTGATCAAAAAGATGCCAATGAGGTTTCTGAAAGCTTGGGCTATTTTACAGAAAAAAGCATCAGTAGCAGCCGTCCTAAAGGTTTTAATAAACATGGCGGTGGCTCTGACAGTACCTCTGACCAACGTCGTGCTTTGCTACTGCCGCAAGAAGTGAAAGAGATTGGCCAATGGAAAGAAATCATCTTTTTAGAAAACGTGAAACCCATACTTTGCGACAAAATTCGCTATTTTGATGACCCTGAGTTTGTGATCAGGTTGTTACCAGCACCTGCCATTAAGCCCATCGATATTGCGCTTTTTACGGCAAAAACCAGCAGTCGATTACGCGCAATAGATGTCAGCGAAATGGATTTAGATGCTTACGCACTCAAGCCGCCTATCACTGCCGAATACCTAGACCTTTACGACAAAATTGAATTACCACCTGCTCAAGATGGTTTAGATCAAGACTCTGCAGACGAAGATGCGGTGCAAGACTATGTCTATGCAGCGTTAATCAATATGGGCGTGACGAGAGAACAGTTGTCCATGTTGGACACGCTAGATCAAGCCAATTATTTAGAAATGGACGGTATAGAAAACGACGGTGGCCTAGATGCCAAAACCGCGCAGATTCGCATGGAAGCAGCGTTTGCTGGCATGGATGGTGAGGCCATCATTTAATCAAAAATTGAAGACCCAAGCATTGAAGACTTAAGTGTTGATAGTCATCAAGGAATCAATATTAATCAGCACATTTTTTGTTTAACAGGAGAAGTTAAATGGCAACGGAAGCTGCAACAACCACACAAAGTAACAACACGATTAATGAGAGTGTCAAAATGAATGCCGCTTTGGTGTATGGGCAAGGCACGCAGGTCTATGCGCCAAAAGCAGGCGGTGTGTACAAGGGTGATATTGCGATTATAGACAATCATGTATTGCAAGAGATCGGTAAAAACTCGGTGATTGCACATGATAAATCCAAACTGAATTATGTCAGCGATGAATTTAAGCAGACCGTAGAAAAGCTGCGCCGCCCTGACGTCGCGATTTACTATCAAGATAAACAAAGTAAACCCACCGACACTGCGACAGTATTTCCGTTTAGTCGTGCTAAAGATGATTTGGAACGCGTGGTGGCTGGACTTAAAAAATCCGCCAAAGAGTTAGGCATGCCCGACATGGAAAAGTCGCTGGATGCTTTAGCAGAGCGTTCATGGACGCGCAATCAAGATATACGCCAAAACATCAAGGCTGAGAAAGCGGCCGCAAAAGACGCTAAAACGGTCGAAAACAAGCCAGAGCCTAAGCCGTCGGCTAAGCGTTGATAATGGTTTTTATGATGATATATCAAGCTGGCCATACTGATGACCAAACATGGCCAGCCGCTCATGCAATAAAAGGGAGACCATGATGGCTTTGCCAAAACCCGATAAAACAACCATAAAGAAACTACAAAAAAGCTCGATTAAATTACCCGCAGCTGCTGCCTCGAAACAAGCTGAGCATTTAAATGCTAGCAAATTAAAGCCTAGCAACATCGTTGCCATGGATGCGCGTGTCCTTAATCAACAGGCTAAATTGCATCCATTATTAGACCATGAAATTCCCGCTGCATTGACCAAACGTTATGCCATTAAAGACCATGTGTATTATTCAAAAAACCCAAGCATCGGCATGGTGTTCGAAGACAAAGGCCAGTCGATAAGGGCTAAGTCCTCTGATGTCGATGATATACGCGCAATGGTTGAGCTGGCTAAAAGTAAACACTGGTCAACAATCAAGGTAAGTGGCACAGCAGAATTTAAGCGTGAAGCTTGGCTGGCCGCCAGCATACAAGGCTTACAAGTGACGGGATACACGCCTACCCAGCAAGATGTTGCTTTACTAGAAAATGCACAAACTAAAACACAGAATAAAATCGAATTGACCAATAACGCGCCGACAGCGGCAGAAGTCGCTATTATTGCCACCGCTAAAGCCAAGGGTGCTGACCCAAAAACCATTCAAGCAATAAAACAACGGGTCGCGCTTACCGTCAGAAAGCTACAGACCATGGGCGTTGGGATACCGAAACCCAAAGTGTATGACGCTAAAGCGCCATCGTTAAAAGATCAAGCTGTCGAAATTGATAAACCGCAGTCTCGCAAAGATCGCATGCAGCCACAAATTTCGCGCGGAAGATAATGCCTTTAGCTGGTCGCATCACATTTAGAACAGCATTAAAACAGGACTGGGAGCAATACTGCTTGCAATGTGGTGTAAGTTCCAGCGAAGCTTTACGCCAACTTATTAGCAAGTTGTTGATGGGTGGTACAGGTTTAGAACGCGTATTAAATATTCCACAAGGGGGCATTCCTAAATCTAAAAACAATCAAACTCAAAAAAATCAGGCTAGGCACCGTGTAGAAATTCGCTTGACCACGCAAGAATACGACAAGCTTGTCGAACATGCGCAGCAGACGGGGTTTAGCCCTGCAAAATGGCTGCTGACTTTGCTGCGTTATCAATTTATTCGACACACGCCATTGACGGTACTGGAACTGGATAAATTGGACGAGCGCCTGTATCAAGTGAGGATGATAGGGCAGAATTTAAACCAAGTGGCACGCGCATTAAATAGCCACGAGTTGCATCCTTCCCAAGTAGACCTGATGCCAGTATTGCAACTATTGATGCAAAATCTTGATGCAGAAAAACAAGCACTCAGAACCATCGCCAGTCACAATATCGGCCGCTGGTAAGCATGACCAAACTTTAAGCAAGGTTAAACTTTAAGAATGGCTAAACCCAAAGTATTTATTGATGGTTATTTGCTCAACTGGGGCGACAAGCTATTTTACCCACCTGTCAGAAAATTTAAGCAACGGGTCGTAAAGTCGCTGCCCTGGACAACAATAATATTGCCCAACAAATCGGGCGAAATTCGCGCCCAAATCGCCCGCACCACGCAACGATCGCCCGAAGTCATGGTGAAAGTCACCAGTCGGAACAATGCGGGTAAGAGCATGATGACTATACGCAACCACTTAGACTATATTTCACGAAATGGCAAGGTGCAGCTTGAAGACCACGAAGGTCGGCTGCTGCATGGCCGTGCTGATGTGAACGACATTAAAAAAGATTGGGCGGCAGATATTCCTGAAATAAGCCATCGGCGCGAAACCATTAATGTCATGTTCTCCATGAGAAAAGGCACGCCGTCATATGAGGTAAAAGAAGCGGTACGGGAGTATTTAAAAGAAGAGTTTGGCGGCAAGCATGAATACCTGTTTGCACTGCATACGGACACGGATAATCCACATGTGCATGTGGTGATTAAAATGTCGCCCGTACGCAAAAAAGACAAACGGTTGAATCCGCGCAAAAATGATTTGCAACGTTGGCGTGAAGGCTTCGCAGAAAACCTACGTAAGCTAGGTGTCGATGCCAATGCTACCCCACGTAAAACGCGCGGTGTCGTGAAACAACCCTTACAGCAATATCAGCTACACCAGTTGGCTAGAAACACTGAAGCAACACAAGTAGCCACGCCACTCAAGTCATCCATGCTTCAGCCAAGCAAACTACAAATAGGTGAGGCAAAAAAACGATTAAGCAATCATGCACAACAAACTCAAGCATGGGCGAATATCGCCAGCGCATTGGCCAGCTCGCAAACTAAAAGTGATCGTGTATTAGCCAAAGACGTGATTGCGTTTATGGCTGAGCAGCCGATACGGCATATCAATAAGCCAAATCTCAATAAAAACGCGCAGCGTGCGCTTAAAGCTGATAAAAGCGTTGAGGGTGATATATTGCCCTTGCCGCGTGCAAAATAATGGCACACAACTTAGCAGAAAAGCACCCATTTAACTTGCCAACGCTAACACTAACACTCTCAAGCGAGGCAATTGAAGCTATTAAATGGCTGGCATTAATCGCCATGACCTTGGATCATGCCAATAAAATCCTATGGCAAACGCAGTTTGCTTGGATGTATGCCGTTGGTAGGCTGGCTATGCCATTATTTGGATTTGCACTGGCTTACAATCTCGCTAAACCCGATACACTAAAAAGTCATGCCTATCGCCGCGTGATGATGCGCACATTCATTGTTGGTTTGGTAGCCACACCTTTTTACAGCGTTGCATTCCATCATGTGGGATTAGGCGCGCTGAATATTATGTTCACTTTAGGCTTAGCCACTTGCATCCTGTTTTTAATCGATAAAAGTAGACAAATCAATAGTGCTGATACCAGTACTATCACTCGCGCGTTAGCGCTTGCTTTGTTTATGCTTGGTAGTTTATTTGTAGAAGGCCAAATTATTGCCGTAGGTTATATTCTAGCGGCTTGCACGTACTGCAAAACGCAAAATGTTTGGGCATTTTTGATTTGGCTGTTAAGTACAGTGGGTTTGAGTTTAATCAATGGCAATCATTGGGCAGTTGCTGCCATTCCGATTGTTTTTGTTGTATCAAAAATCCACTTCAAATTACCAAGAATAAAGTGGACGTTTTATGTGTATTACCCGCTGCATTTGGCAATCTTGATAGGTATTCAAGTTGTAATTTTTTAACTATCTCTTGATAGCAATTTTTCACTTTTTTAAGTCTCTATATTTAACATTTGAGTTCAGTTATTTATCGAATACCGAATATGGAATTTACCTAGTTAGCCATGAAGCATAAGCCTTTATATCAATCATAGGTACAGTTGCGCTATTTTGCAATCTCGAAATTAACTCGAACAAGAATGTTGTAGCATGTTTGGCATGATCACTAATTTCATAAGAACTGGTCGTATTGTTGAAGCAGAATGCTCCATGAGCAGCCACACATCCTAAATCTAGATGGTTATCAGATGTTTGTCCATTAAGCGCTTTAATCAATGAATCTCCCAATGGTGGGCTCCAAGCAATTTCTAAAGCAAGTATTCCACCAATTATTGTTACCAATTGCTTTGGAGGATATGTGCCACCTGCATGGGGTATCGGTAAGCTAGTTCGATGTAATTTTCTTACACTTGCTACCTTTTCTTGCGCATATTTAATTAATTCTGCATTGATTTCCTGCTTGGCTTCGAAGACTGCATAAACACTTTCTGCTGGAATAACAGTCTGACCCTCATAGTTGAAAATAAATGGAGAGTATTGACGATCGAAAACCACAACATCGATTTGTTGACTAAAACTTCCTAAGCTATCTACAACATGAGCTTTTGAAGCCTGATAGCGCTGCGGTAGATATTTTTGTAATAATTCAAGCCATATATTTTCCGTTGCATCGCCCTTAGTGCCTGGGTGACCAAATGACTTTCGAGCAGTTGCTAATCGAGTTTGAATATCTTCATGCAAACTCCCAAGCAAAACATCTAGTGACCAGTTGCTCATATCGACCTCCATTGAATCTTATTTATCATTAAAAGGTGGCGTTGGCGCGAGTGATTTAGCAATTTCAATCGCTCTCGCCCCAGTTATAGAGCTTCTTGGATAGGCGTCCAATATAATTGTTGGTAGCAAGCGCTGTGTTAAATCTGAGTAGGTGAATCCATACTTTCTTGTGGCATTTACTCCAGTCTCATAAACCAACTCTTTTATTTCCGTCGTCGTAAAGCCAATATCCTTAAAATTACGATTAAAGATTTCCATTCTTTGAGATTCATTCGGCCTACTGAATTGTAATATATCTGCTGCTCTTCTCCTTACAGCGGGGTCTAGCGCATTCAAGCGATTTGTACACATGATCACTGCTACTGGCAGTTTTCCATTTGCTAATCTATCAATTCCACGTATAAAAGCGTTAACGCCTGCACGATCTTCGTGATGCATTTGCTCCGACTCTCTTGACTGAGCAAGAGCATCAGCCTCATCCACCAATAAAATCACTCCACCCCTAGCAGAGCCAGACGCGCTTTTAAATTTAGAAGCCTGAGTAAATGCTTGCTCAAAAGCAGACGACACAAGTTGAGTCATTTCGCCAACACGACCCTGTCCTCTGGAGGATAGGCTTAATGGCAACAAGGTTATATCAATATTTTCTTGCCTAGCAATGGCATCACCTATTGTTTCAGCAAGCTCTGTTTTACCTGAACCAACATCTCCAGCCAAAATTACAAGTGGTGGGCGGCGCAAAACGGTATCTATCAGATTTATTGCATTAGGGTGATGCTTGCCCATCCACTGGTTAAGTCCGTGAGGATTTATCAGCACGCTTATCATATTTTTGAGACGATTGATTTTGTCATCCATCCCAACCAGTTTTTGAAGCCTCTCTTTTGATTCACTGTTTGGCAAAATAGTTGAATTCTCAAATAAACCACTTACACTTTTAATATCTGTCATTAGTAACTCCTTACGGTTGAACGGCCGAGTGATACGCCACCTGACGTATACGTTTTATCATCGGAAAAATAGCCATTTAAAACTTGTGGTTCCGTGCCTGTTTCCCTTTTGATAGGTAATTTATCTTTTACTGAAGTTTGTTCGCTAGATGACAGGCCATACCATGCATTGCTATAACTTAAAAAACTATGAAAACTTGCACCAGTAATATCTAAGCCAGGTTTTATTTTTCCTGGGTCATCATCATTTCCGAAACCACTTAAATCTTTTGCTGTATAACGCAGAGTAGGTTCTATCCAGTTATCATTTTTTTTGAATCCATAGGTCACAGTATCTAGGTAACCAGATTTCAGCAGCTCTGTAACTTCAGTCTCAAAATCTTGAATTCTGGTATCAGTCACTCCACCATAAAATCGTTGTAACCGTTTTAAATCGGTAGCAACCTTGGCAGCTAAATGCCTTGCATGCGTAACGGTAAAGCTGGTGGAATTTGATGTGGTTATACTTAAGCTCATAATTTATCCTTGAAAAGAAGAACCAAACACTTTTTGCCAATAGTAAATTGTCAATTCTTTGGTAGGCGCTGCATTGGCAGCATCAATAGCATCTCCTGCATCTAATGCTGCTTCGCTGATAATTTCTACATTTCTGCTGGTATATAACTTGGCAACATTATTGGAAGAATTAACGGGGTCAATTATTTTGACTGGGTGTGTAAATGACGGAACGCTGGATGTTTTATAGTTATCTTCAAATACGATTAACTTACTTAAATTTGTTTTTGCAACATACGTGAAAAACGCTTGCAGTGCATCCGGGTAATCTGAAAAATCAACGCCCTCATCGGCAAGATGCGCTAGTATCAATTCAATCATAAATGATTTGAAACGAAAGCCATCTTGCTCTTGCTTCATTTTTCTAGCCCAAAACTTAACAAGCCGAACGACTTGCGCATAATGTTTTTCTTGCGCATTTTTTCGTTTTTTACAAAACTCTAAGTGCATTGGAATGCTGGTTTCTAAAAATGAACCATCATCCTGACTGATTAAGTTCCCACGCCAATCTTTATCTCCGTAGTAAAGGATTGGTACGACATCAACATCTAGCCCACTGCCTTTAAATGAAACTGTTACAGAATATGTTTGAGGTTGAACCTGATCTGGACTGAAATTTGGATATGCCTTCTTAAGTTTTTCCGCCAAATAATTAAGCAAATCTTTAATATCGCTTGGTGCATCAGAGCCGCTGATATATACGGCTACATCTATGTCGTTGAGGCTATTCAATGCCGTGCCCTTAGCCAAGCTACCTGCAACCATCATTCTTTTTAAGCTAAAGTCTGGATGTTCAGCAATATAACCCTCTAGTTTTTCTCTTAATCTTCTTGCCTGTGCTCGGTATTCATCGGCTTTGGTTTTCGGCAGATTTACTTTATCCTCGGCGAATTGGGCAATATTCTTATGATCTACATGAGTACGTGACACATTTAACCCTTTCTTTAAGAATTCATGGAAGTTGCAGTTCACATTATTCAAAGCCCCACAAATAAGCAATATAAAATATTCGGAATAGTGAACTTTTAAGAAGTATAACCCTAATTAAATATTTGTCAAAATAAATTCGGTATCGTGGTATTATTTTATTTCGATAAACTTTTTTAGAGGATGGATGATATGGCTACCCGTCTAGGCGAAAAACTTTACGAGCTCAGAAAAGAACGTAAATTTACATTAGATAAACTGGCTGAACTATCAGGGTTAAGCAAAAGTTATATTTGGGAATTAGAAAATAGAGAATCACAAAGACCTTCAGCAGAAAAATTAACTGCATTAGCAGATGTTTTAGGTGTAGGTGCGACCTATTTTATTGAGGAGGATGTACGAGAGCCAGAAGAACGGCATTTAGATGAGGCATTCTTTCGTAATTACCAAAAACTAGAAGGTGACTCCAAAGAGCAGTTGCGAAAAATTCTAGAAACTTTCAAGAAAAAATAGTGACTTTGACTACGCTTACAGCACCTAAAGCGGCAAATAGGCTAAATCAAATTTTAGAAACGGTTAGCCTTGCTCATGACCTTACTAGATTTCCAGTCAATGTTGAAAGGTTAGCTTTAGATACTGCAAGTGTTTTTGGTTGGAAAGATGCTGTAACAGAAGTACAGTCGGCTGATATAAAAGGTTTGGAAGGTTGCTTATTACCTAATGAAACTAAGTCACAATGGCTAATTCTCTATAACGGCAATATGAAGTCTCAGGGTAGAGTCAGATTTACTCAGGCTCATGAGTTAGGGCACTATTTACTGCATCGCCAGCAAAAAGATTCTTTTGAATGTGCAAATGCTGCTGATATGTACAATTTGTCTCAAGAGGAAAAAGACATTGAGGCAGATGCTGATAGATTTGCTTCGTATTTGCTCATGCCATTTGATGACTATCGTCGCCAAATTGACAATACAGTGAATTTAGAAGTTTTTGGGATCTGTGCAAATCGTTATGGCGTTTCTCTGACAGCAGCGATTCTGCGATGGCTGGAATATACACAAGATAAAGCAGTACTAGTTATATCCAGAGGTGGATTTATGAGGTGGGCTTGGTCTAGTGCGTCAGCTTTCAAAGCGGGCGCATTTTTCAGAACAAAGAACAATGTCATTCCGATTCCACTCAACTCTTTAGCGGCTGACGATTCAATCAAAATTGAACGTAATGGTATAAATGTTGCTGGTAAGGTCTGGTTTCAACACGCAGAACCAGTGATGAGTTTGCGGGAAATGAAAATCGAGAGCGATCAATTTGATAGCATAATTACATTATTAATTTTGCCATCTGTGGCCGATGTCTGGCCTCTACGTTTTAACAACCTTGGTTGAGATGCAGCTTTTTATTATGAGTGAACATAAATTAACTGCCAATTTTTTGCGCATACGCACTAGGTTTCAATCAACAAAAAAGCCCCACGGCAAAGTGGGGCTGTAACATCAAGCCTATTGATTTAAGACATTTTCTAATTTAACGCCATCTAAAATTGAATGGATGTGCTGTCTTAGATGCACAGCTGCTTCTAATTCTTGCGCGATGAGCAAATTGAGTAATGGTGCTGACTGGCCATAAACTTCACGTAAATTTGCAACGACTGATTGTGCATCAGCATCGGCTTTTGTTAATAAAGCTATGATTGTATCGTTAGTAATTGTCATTTAAACTTCCTTTTGAGATATAAAATCAGCCCATTGCTGGGCTGTTGAACGCTATTAAGCGGTGATTGCTAATTTATTGTGGGCATTATTTGTAGGTAAGCCATCCAATCGTGCTTTAGCCAAATCAAAATACTGTTTATCAACCTCAATGCCAATATATTGACGGCCACAAAGCTTTGCAGCCTCGCAAGTAGAGCCTGAACCTGCAAAAGGGTCTAACACTAAGCCATTCTCAGGCGTAAAGCTTTGAATCAGCGGTGTGAGTGCAGATAAAGGCTTTTGTGTCGGGTGTAGCTTATTGCCTGAATACTGCCAATGGCCGACATCACTTAATGGTTTGACGGGCTTCTCAGGTTTTCCTTTCGCCAGTAAAAATGCACTTTCATGTTGATAGGCTAAAAAGCCTGCACTAGACGCATATCGTTTGGGATAGACGATGTGACCTACGACGCGAAAACCAGCCGCTTTCCATGCCGCAAAAAACAAATCAACTTTAGTCCAGCCATAGAATGAAACCATCATGCTATTCGGTTTTAACACCCGATACAGTTCATTAAATGTTGGCATTAACCAATCGGCATTAATATCATTTGCAATACTGCGTTGCGTGCGGTCAATATAATTCACTAAATAGGGTGGGTCAGTTAAGATAAAGTCCACATAATTGTCTGGCAAGGTTGCCATGACTTCCAGATTGTTGCCTAAGATTAAATCGTAAATTGGGTTGCTAATCGTCATTTTGATGCTCCATTCATATTGATAAATGAACGAAGCACTTGTACTGCACCACTCAACTGCCGCGTTCGGCGAAATGAAGGGCGAGGCTATTCGGAGGTCAATTGAACGTGGAATAAATGGCAAACTTGCGCATTGTCAATGATAAAAACTACCGTTTATGCCGCGAAAGTCGATTGAAGCGTGTGGTTGTAACGCGCCCACTGACTAGACGAAACCAAGATTCATAGAACAAGGCAGTTGAATGGTGAAACTAGCTGTTTATATTGATATGTCAGTCTGCATCAAATGTCGCTAAAAGACACAATTTATTAATTTGTCTGACAAATCTCGGCAACTTGCCTATCCTGCATTAGGTAGGGGAATTAGTATGTACTAAATCTGCATGGAGTGAACGTAAGCACTTAATTTTCAAAGCAGTCATTGAAAATTAATTTATTT